>MDTG01106574.1_pt1 | contig 40588 bp, 40 predicted proteins | sample 811421 | NCBI WGS metagenome assembly MDTG01 (sample SAMN05326645, study PRJNA326480) | marine metagenome | isolation source: seawater | place: Pacific Ocean: South East | collected 2011 | reverse complement strand
CGTTGATAGGCTGGATGTGGAAGCGCAGTAATGTGTGCAGCTGACCAGTACTAATAGCTCAATTGGCTTGATTTATGCACTGAAAAAAATTTTTAAAATCTTAAAAAGATATTTTAACAAATAATATATGAAAATTATTGCAGTTATACCAGCTAGATCTGGATCTAAATCTGTTAAAAATAAAAATATTATTACCTATAAAAAAAAACCATTAATTTACCACTCAATTGATATTGCAAAGAGGTCAAAGTTTATAGATAGGGTATTTGTCTCAACTGACTCCAAAAAATATCAAAAAATATCAATAAAATTTGGCGCAGAAGCTCCCTTTTTAAGACCTAAAAAATTTTCTAAAAATATTTCTCCAGATATTGATTGGGCCATGCATATCGTAAACTATCTTAAAAACTCTGAAAAATATTTTCCAGATCTTATTGTACATGTCAGACCAACCACTCCAAATAGAAATTTAAAAATTTTTAATGAGGGAATAAAATTTTTTTTAAAGAATGTTAAAAAAGCAAATGCTATGAGATCTATAAGTCCAATGAATCAACCACCACAAAAAATGTTTATGATGAAAAATAAATTTTTAAAAGGTTACTTTAATAAATCCTTAAAAGGTGAGTATTTTAATTTACCAAGACAAATTTATCCAAAATGCTTTATGCCCAATGGTTATATCGATATACTGAAACCTAAGTATTTTCTTAAAAATAAATCTCTTATGGGAAGGAGGATTTTAGGTTACGTAACACCAGTGACGATCGATATAGATACTAAAGATGATTTTAAGAATTAGAAAATGGCTTTAAAATTTGGAATAATGCAGGGTAGACTAACAATGTCTAGAAAAAATATTTTAAATAAATTTCCAAGGAATTGGCAAAAAGAATTCTATTATTTAAAAAAAACAGATCTTGATTATATTGAGTTCTTTACAGAACAAAAATTTAATAAAAGAAATCCAATCTGGTCCAACAACGGTATATCTAAGATTCAAAAAAAATTGTCTTCAACTAATTTTAAAAAGCTAATATTATGTGATAACTATACTATTAAAAATCCTCTTTTATCAAATAAAACAGAAAAATATTTAATTAATTTAATAAATCAAATAAGTTTTTTTAAAAGTTCAAAATTAATAATACCTATTGTTTCTAAAAATTTAAATTCAAACAAAATATTTAAGGATCATACTATTTTTATAAGAAATTTTTTAGATTATTCAAAAAAAAAAAAAATTGAATTATCATTTGAAATAGATGCAAAATTTAAAATTGTTAAAAAATTTTGTAAAGAATTTAAAAAAAATAAAAACTTTTCAATTACTTTAGACACAGGTAACGCTTATCTTTTCAATAAAAATTTTTATGACGAGATTAAGAATATAAAAAGTTCGATAAATCATGTTCATTTGAAAGATAGGAACAGTTTGGGAGAAAATGTTGTATTGGGGACTGGAGATATAAATTTTGACCTATTTTTTAAGAATTTAAATAGTAAAAAAAATTATGACAAAACAATTACTTTTGAGACAAATCGTGGTAAAATGCCGATAAAAACAGCAAAAATTAACTTAGATATTATAAAGAATTACTTATATTAACGACTTTATTATTTTTCAACGACTTCTTTGCAGCTAATGCAACTTGCAAGCTAGATACACCATTTATTAGGTTGCTTTTAGGTAACCTATGCTTGTTAAAATTCTCCATTACCTCTCGTATTTGTTTTAAAAATAAATCATTCCTATTTGCTACTGGAGACTTGATTTTTTTTAAATGATTATTCTTGTCTTTAATTGACATCCAATCATACTTAAGGTTCCAAAATATTGTACCTTTTTCAAAAACTAATTTACAAAATCTTTTTTCGTTTTTTTCTAAAAAATCTAAATCAATCTTTGCTAAAAAGTAATTCTTACGGTTTTTGTATTTTACCCTCATACTCACGCAGTCTTCTACATCAATTTTAAGTTTACTTTTTTTTCCACCTACACATACAACTGATAGGGGTTTTCCAAAAAAAAAATTTGCATAATCAATTTCATGAATAAAACAAAGTATCACTCCGCCTCCAAGTTTTTTATTTGCTGCATAACTAATCTTGTAATCCTCGTATTTGTGATGATATGGTAAATAATAAGAATTTCTCAGATCAGCTTTTTTAATTTCTCCGAGTTTTTTTGATTTAATTATATTTCTAATTTTATTTGCGAATGGATGATATCTTAGTTGAAATCCTACAGCACATTGTGTTTTATATAATTTTACTTTTTTTAACAACTTTTTTACATTTCTCATATTATTAGATAATGGTTTTTCAATGAATAAATTTTTACATTTATTAACATAATCTAAGGATGATTTAATATGCATGCTACTTGGGTTACAAATAAAAACTGTATGAAATTTTTTTTTTTTTAAAATTTTATGAGAAAGTTCAATAATTCCATTCTTACTTGATATAAATTTTTTATTTATAACTTTATTATTATTATCAAGCATAGGAGAAGTTCTTTTTTTTCTTAGTGCAAAAAATGAAAAATCTTTATTTAATTTTTTTAAATTTCTGAAGTGTCTTTGTCCAATCGAACCAAGTCCTATAAAAAGTATATTTTTCAAGTTATTTTTTTAAAATATAAGCAGAGGGTTGGTTGGAATATTTTATGTTACGTATTTTTACATTTTTTTTTTTTTTAAAAAATTCATCTACAGCATCAGTTTCTCCCCAACCTCTTTTACCGTATTCGTCAAATATAATTATTCCATTCTTAGATACTAAAGGATAAAAATTTTCCAATGCAGCTTTTGTTCCCTCGTATGTATCTAAATCAAGATTAAGCAAAGATATTCTAAAACCTTTATTATTTTTAACATATTTTGCTGACGATTTAACAATGTCCCCCTTGATAAGCTCTGACCTTTCTTCCAAACCAATACGCTTTATTTTATTATTTATTTCTTTTACTGAAACTCCTTGATAACCTGACTCTTTAATAAATTTTTTAGCTTCTTTCTTTTCATATTTTAATATTGATTTTGGAAAATAATTAAATGTATCAAATCCTATAACTTTTTTCATTGAATGTTCGTCGAAAATTCTTAATAATTTTAACCAGAATATTTGACCGGTCCCCTTGAACACACCACATTCGACGATATCACCTGGTATATCAACAATTTTTTTAAACATATCATACCTAGTAAAGATTTTTTGCAGTCTTTCAAAATTGTTACTTTCGATTAGATCATTGTAAGATTTAAAAATATTCATTTTTTTTTACATACAGCTATTAACATTACCTCGTTAGAGTGTCTAAGAAATTTATTAATTGATTCTGGCCATTTAATCCAAGTTAATTTTTCATACATTGGCTGGTATGGAATTTTCAAAGTTACGACTAGTCTAGATAATACTTTTAGAAAACCAAATTTCCAAATGATCGGCAATTGGTAGAAATAATCTACCTCAACACTTTTAAATCCTGACAAATTAGCTAAATCCCTCAAAGATTGAAGAGTAAATGGTGTTCTGTGTGTATGGTCTAAATAAAAAGGTCCCCAGCTGTGATGTTTCCAACTAGGGGTCATTATTACTAAAATACCATCTTCCGATAGTAATTTTTTACAAGACTTCATAAAATTGATTGGTTTAGTTAAATGTTCAATCAGTGATTTAGAAAAGATTACATCAAAGTTTTTTTCTGAATATTCAAAATTTTCTTCCTCCAAATTTACATTTTGAACATTTATAGGAGCACACATTTTTATAGCTTCTTGTGAAAGATCTAAACCATAAACTAAAAAATTGTTTTTTTGAAAAGCTTTTAGCATATCTCCTCTTCCACAACCCACATCAAGTAACTTTCCTACTTTTTTTAAATAATTATCACATAAATGCTGTACGAGTTGATTTGGATAATTTGTTATAGGACGTCTTTCATATGAATAGACTACAGATAAATAATTATCACCTTGTTTATTTTCCTCATTTTTTTTCGACATGTCTATTTATACCATATTAAAAAAATTACTTAAAAATTACCTTTTTTTTTAATTTTTCAAAACTTTTAAGTAGAGTATACGCAGAATTCGAATGATCTTTAAAAAGAGTTAAATCACTTTTTTTCTTCTTTAGAATATCATTTATAAATTTATAAGTAGTTTTTTTTATTTTAGGAAATTTTAAACATTTTTCTTCAAAAATTTTATTTTTTTTTTTCATATGTAAAAGTTTAAAATCACTAGTTATTATTATTTTTTCTAATAATTCATTATTAACATAGCACAGCATTTCTATATCGCCCTTTTGAATTTTTTTTGAACGTATTAACATCTGTCTTTGATCAGATTTCAAGATAATTTCTCCACCACAAATTGAGTATTTGTTATTAACGTTTATTAAATTATCAACTTTATTACTTATTATTAGAAAGTCACTTTTTTTAATTAAAAATTTGAACATTTCAATTAAATGGCATAAATTATTCAAATAGTTTTCTCTTGGTAATATAGATTTAATTTTAAAGCTTTTACGGTTATTGAAAGAGATATTAAATTTGTTAAGTAAATTTGAACTCCATGTATTCACATAAATATTATCTGATTTAAAAAATTCACTTTTTATAAACTTTTTGACTTCAATACTCTTTGAAAAGACCATCTTTTCTAAGAGAATATTATTTACACTGTGCCTTTTTAAAATTATTTTTGTTAATTTATATCTATCTCTAGCCAGACCTGACATTATTAAAAAGTGTATTTTCTTATTTTTTGGTATTTGATTAATTTTATTTACTTTGATTATTAAATCATTTTTCAAAGATAGAGTGGTACACGTCAAATAATCGTCGTATATCCAAACTGTTTTTTGTTTTTTAATTTTTCTTATTGCCTTTAAATGTTCAGCTCCTATTTTTCCAAAGCCGACAATTAGAAAATTTATGCTCACTATTTTAACTTTAAAATTTATTTTATTACTTGATAACTGTAGTATTTATTTTAAATTTGAACGAATGTAAAATTTTACTTAACCTGCTTTATAAATTAATAAAAGATAAAATATTTTTTTTTCAAAATGCAAATTAAGAACAAGCTATTATTAGTAATTTATATTCTTTCATTATTTTTCTCTATTTATGTAAGTTTAGACTATACTGGTAGTAAATTATTATACTTTCTATTTACAATAGTAAGTTTATTTTATCTAGGTTACCTTTTAAGAAAAAATTCAATTTTTTTTGATAATTTTATTGGTATTTTTTTTTGGATGGGAATTTGGTTTAATTATTCTTTAAAATTAAAATTAAAAAAACTTTACCCAGAAGGTATTGAAGGTCTTAAATATTGGTTCTCTGATGGCGTTGGAAATTTTGATTTTTCTGGCCACGCTCATGACAAAGTTATAATCATTTGTATTATTGCTTTTATGTCAATAATCTCTGCAAGTTTTATTAGAGAGTATTTATTTAAATATGAACCAGAGACAGATCATAAATCTGAAATTTATTTTTATAAAAAACACAAGATTAAAATAATTTTCTCTTATATTCTAATACTAATATCTATTTCTTATTTAAATTTTGATCAAAAAATTTTTCAAAGAGGCATGATTTCAGATGGTACAAATTTGTTAAGTTTATTATTTAATTTCTTATTCTTTATATTTTTTCCTTCATGTATTTGTATTATTATAAATTATGAGTCTAAATTAAGTAAATCACTTAAATTTTCAATTTTTATTTCTATTTTTGAGTCTGTTATAAATTCAGTTTCGATCTTAAGTCGAAACTCTATATTTAATCCAATTTCAAATTTTTTTGGTTTAATAAGAAAAAATAATTTTAGCAATAAATTCAAAAATTCCATATTTATTTTTTATTTTCTATCAATTGTCATTTCGTTTCTGTTTGTATTAATAATTGTAAGCAATATTAGAAACGAGGGACCTCTAAAAATCACAAATTTAAAAGAGGATGGTAAATTGATTGAAACGTCTACTAAATTATCAAGTGAAAAAAATAATATTTTACTTGGTGTATCTAAAATTTTAATTAGTAGATTGATCGGTATTGAAGGGATAATGACTGTTTCCAGTTCTGACAAATTAGGCTTCGAATTACTCGATAAAGCAATTAAGGAAAAATACTCAAATCAACAAGAGTCATTCTATGACACTTTCAAGAATGAAATTAGAAAACAACAAGCTTGTAAATGGAGTGAAAAATCTCTTGAAAAATGCAAACTAAATTCAATATCTTTAATGGGTATTATTGCTTTTTTATTTTACTCAGGTTCGTATTTATTTCTTTTTTTCTCTTTATTATTAATTTGCTTATTTTGTGCTTTTATCGAAATCTATTCTTACAAATTGTCTCGAAATTTAATATACGCATCTTTAATATCTCAAGTTTTAGCATATAGGTTATGGCATTTTGGATATCTCCCAATCAATAGCTATAAATTAATAATTTCTATTGTTTTGATGACCTTGCTAATTTTTTTTTACAGATTTTTATTAAAAAAAATATATAAATTCAACAAGATTTAGCGATTTAAATTATTATGCTCAAATTCAAAATTCCTTTTAAGAATGATAAGTATCTTAAAAATTTTTTTAAAAAAATTAATTTGCATATAATTGTAAAAAATTATTTAACAAATAAGCAGTCTTTAGATTATCAAGCAAAAAATAAAGTTAACAAAAATTCTTGTCGGCCAATTCTTTATGACTTATATAAAATTTATTTTGTTATTAGAAAGTTAAAAAGAATTACGTGCTTAGAATTTGGAACCGGATGGTCCACACTAGTAATGTCAATCGCATTGGAGGAAAACAAAAAAGAATTTTGGAAAGATATTAAAAAATTAAGATTTAGTCATCCATTTGAGCTTCATACAGTTGATAATCTAAAAAAATCTATTGAAACCAGTAGAAAAAGAATTTTAAATTATTCAAATAGGCCAAATAATACAAAATTTTATTATTCCAAAAATAAAGTCACTCTTTTTAATCAAAGGTTTGCAAATGAGTATGTTAAATTACCCTCAATAAACCCAGATTTTATATACATTGATGGTCCTCACTCACATATAACTGATCCTATTCGCAATATTAGACCAAGTTTCAGTGACTTTATGCCCATGAATATAGATGTAATAAAAATAGAATATTTTCTAACACCAGGTACTATAATTTTTGTTAATGGAAGATCCTCAAATTGTAATTTTTTAAGAGATAATCTTAAAAGGAATTGGCAATTTGTTCCTGATATCAAAGGTGAACATACTTTATTTATTCTAAATGAAAAACCTTTAGGAAAATTCAATCAAAAACAATTAGAATTTTACAAAAATTAATTAAAGTTGAAATATTTTTTTCAAAGTTTCACATTATTTTAGCTAGTATGAAATTATTTTATTTATATAAATTAATAGCAATAATTTATTCTTGAAACTTCATAATTTAATTTTTTACTATATAAAATTAATAATTTAAATTAAATAGAAACTTAAATAAATCAAATTTTGTTTATGAAAACATTTAAAAAAAAAACTACAAATTGGACCAGGTCTATTTTTGTTAATCCGAAAATAAATATTCCAAAAAGTAAAAATGAAATTATAAAATTTATTTCGAAAGAAAATAATATGATTGTTTACGGGAATGGCAGATCATATGGTGATGTTTGTCTTAATAAAAAAAATTTAATCATTTTAAAAAATTTTAAAAAAATAAAAACCTTTAATAAAAAAAAAGGAATTCTAAATGCTGAAGCAGGTATTTTTTTAAGTGAGATTATTGAGGTTATTACAAAAAAAGGTTGGTTTGTTCCTGTAACTCCAGGAACTAAATTTCTTACCTTAGGAGGTATGGTTGCAAATAATATACATGGTAAAAATTTGAAATATAATTATTTTATAGATCATATAATTTCATTTCAGATAATCACTTTAAAAGGCAAAATAAAAACTTGCTCGTCCAATATAAATTCAAAACTTTATTATGCTACCATTGGTGGATTAGGTCTTACTGGAATAATAACATCAGTTAAATTTAAATTAAAAAAAATTAAAAGCACTTATGTAACTCAAAAAAAAATATTTAGTGATGATATTAATTATTTATCTACAGATTTAAATAAATATAAAAAGTATAAATATATTTATATATGGTTAAATAGTTTTAAAAAAAATAATATGATAAAAAATATTATATTTCTTGGAAATCATAAAAATTCTGGAGGTTTTGAATATAAAATAAAACAACGACGGATTAATTTATTTTATAAAATTATTTTTAGTTTTTTAAATAATCGTATTTTTTATAGATTTACTACTCATGGCTATTTTGTTTTAAACAAAATTTTTTATAAAAAAACTACCCACTTAGATAATTTTTTTTATGCCCAAGATAAATATTTGGATTGGAATAAACTTTATGGAAAAAAAGGCTTCTTCCAATTTCAGATACTTCTTCCTAAAAACAAAATTTTAAAATTTTTGGATAAATTCTACTTATTTTGTGATAAAAATAAAGTTTATGCAAATCTTATAGTCGCAAAACCTCAGATGAAAAAAAGAAAATTTCTTAATTTTTATGGAACTGGTGTCTCTCTCTCATTTGATTTTAAGTTTTCAAAAAAATCGAGTTATATAAAAAAATTTTTTTTGGATAACGCAATTAATTTTGGATACATTTTTAACTTTTCTAAAGATATGTTTGCAAAAACAAATCACCTTTCTAATTACACAGAATACGATTTGTTTAGGAAAACAGTTAAAAAATTTAATAGAAACAAAACATTTAATTCACTTTTATCAAATAGATTAAAATTGATTAATGACTGATATGCAATATGTTATTTATGGAGGAACATCATTAATTTCAATTCACTTAATAAAAAAAATCCAGAGCAACTTACCTGAAAGTAAATTTAAAATTTTTGTAAGAAGTAAAGAAAAATTAGATAAACTTCTTAAACAACACGGTATACTGTTTTTAGAAAATAATTTTGAAGTTTATGAAGTGGATATATTAGATATTGATAAAAATAAAGAATACATCAACAAAATGGATATTAATTCAATAGATGGCTTTTATTTTTTTGTAGGTGTAACTGGAAACCCAGAAGAAGAATTTAGAGATGATATTTTATTAAAAAAAAACTTTTATATAAATTTAATTCATCCAATATTAATCATTAACTCAATAAGTGCAAAAATTAAAGAACACTCTCACATTGTAGTTATAACTTCATTATCTGGTGTTAGAGGACGTATGAAAAGCTTATTTTATTGTAGTGCAAAAGCAGGGCTTATTAATTACCTATCTGGATTGAGGCAAAAATTAAATCCAAAAAAAATTTTAGTTATCGATTTTACTGCAGGTTATATTCTTACCGAAACATTTAAAAAAAATTTTAAAATTAATAATTTTCTTGTTTCTGAGCCAAGTAAAGTTGCCTCAAAAATTATTTCTTCAATTAAAAATAAAAAAGAAATTGTTTTTAATAATTTTTTTTGGAGATTTATTTCACTTATTATTAAAATGATACCTGAAAAAATTTTTAAAACATTAAAATTTTAATTTTTATAATATGAACATTTTGTATGTCCATTAGAATTTGAATATTTATATAAGTCTAAAAAAACAAAGTTCTTATTGTGACCACTCGAAGAATTAACATATTGAGATATTTCTTCTATAATGCTGTTTGGTATCAAAAGTTTCCATGAGCTTATTGGTCTAATATTTTTTAATTCTTCTTTATCATAATATATAATTTTTGATTGAGTTGCACTTGTTGAGTCGAATAGATTTTGTGTGTTTGAGATAAAATTTAAACATATTTCATATTCTATGTTAGTTAATTTTTTTTTCATTGATAGAATTTTTTTAACCTCAATCACTTTATTTTCAATTTTATCAAAACTAAAAAAACCTTCGGAAGGCAATAATTTTCGATTTTTTAGCATAATATAAGCTCTTAAATATGCATCATTTGTAATTATTGTTTTTTCTTTTGGATAATTTTCAACTCGTAGAAAAATTCTACTGTATTTATTCTTTATTATTTTTGACTTTTCTATCCAGCCGTTTCCTGTGTAAAAAAAACTGTTATTTTGAATAAAAAAAGTAGAGATTAAAGATATTATAATTATTAAGAAAAATAGTTTTAATCTTACTTCAAACAATTTGTGAATTTGTTTTTCATGTTTATGGTAAACTTCCAAGAAAACAAAAAAATTTAAAAAAAATAAAAAAGTAAAAAAACCCCAAGGTATGTGATAGGTTTGTACTGTAGTGTTTAAAATTAAATATGGTATCAGTCCTGATATTAGAGATCCAAACATAATAAATATGTAGATACTTTTTTTAAGAAAAATACTTAAAGATATTAAAAAAAATAGTCCAAATAATATTCTTTTTGAGAAAAAAATTTCTTTTAGGACATCTTTTGTAAAAGCATAATTATCATTTATTTCTTTCTTACCTAAATATTCTAAATGTAACGTCTCGGTATTAAAAACATTATAATAATTTATCAAATTGCTAATATAAAAAATTATAAAAAATATTAAAAAAACCAAAGCTTTCTTTTTTGACAAAAATTTAAAAAAAATCAAAAAAAAAAGGAAAAAGAAATAATGTGTCCCAAGGAACAATAGTTAAGCAAATAGCTGAACATCCTCCAAGAACAGCAAAATCTTTTAAATTAGATTCTTGATATCTTATTACTTTAAAAAAAGTTAAAAAAATCCATAAATAAAAAATATTTGATAAAAGAGGCCTCATTAATCGATCACTAAATAATTCGTAATTACTTAAACTTAAAAAAACTATTAGAAGTCCTAGACAAAGAAAGTAAAAATCTTTTAAATTATAAATTTTATTCACACCAACTAAAAATATTATAATAAAGAGACTTTTATATATAAGAAGAGTTATCCAGATATATTCAAATCCAAATAATTTGTTAATTAATGCTTCGGGAAGATATAAAAAAAGATAGGGGAAGCTTAAATTATTATTAGATATTAATTCAAAAAAATTACTTATTAATGGTAAATATATAGGATCTGAAGGATATCCAAAACTAAGATAAAAAAGATCATCTAAATTTAATTCATATATATAAATTTGTTTTAAATAAAATAAATAGATTAAAGAAAGACATAAAAATGTATAAAATAATTTTGTTTTTTTAAATATTTTACTCATTCATTCTAATGAAAAAGTTTTGAGTTATTTTTTACTTATAATTAAATCTTCAACCTTCTCAAAAATATAATGACCTATAAATATATGGCACTCTTGTATTCTTGCAGTTACAGTACTGTTTATCTTAAGATCTATATGACAAAATTTTTTAGCTATACCACCTGTCTTACCCAAAAAACCAATAGTTTTATAATTATTTTTTTTTGCATACTTTAAAACCTTAATTATATTTTTTGAATTTCCAGATGTACTGATAGCTATTAAAACATCATTTTTTCCTGCAAGGGCTGTAAAACTTCTCAAAAAAATGTCATTATAACTATAGTCATTACCACAGGCAGTAATAGTCGAAGTATCCTGGGCTAGTGTTATTGCAGGTATTGGATGTCTGTTAATTTTTGGTCTTAATCTAACTAAAAATTCTGCAGCAAGATGTTGAGCATCCGCAGCAGATCCTCCATTCCCACATAACAAAATTTTTCCACCTTTATTTAATGCATTGTATATTATCGAGATACTTTTATTGATTTGACTTTCTAAGCTTATTAACTTTTTGTGTAATTTAATATTTTCAGATATTTTATCTTTTAAATCTGACATGTTATAATTTTAAATGTGATCTTAATTTTTTAGCTATAGGAATTTCAGCGTCTATTATTTCACCTACTTTTGGTTTCCCAATTGAAGTAATAAATTTATTTATTGACTCAACTAATGATTTCATTCCTGCTGGTTCAAGCGAAGCAGATTGATCTGAACCATACATCGACCTATCAAGTGTTATATGCCTCTCTAAAGAAGTTATCCCCATTGAAAGAGCCGCTAATGAAACAACAACACCATTTTCGTGTCCGCTATAACCTACTTTACATTTATAAATATTTTTGAGTTCATTGATTGTTTGAAGATTTGCATCTTCAACTCTCATAGGATATGTTGAGATACAATGCATTAGCTCAAATTTACAATTTTCTTTTTGAAAGATTTCTACAGCATCATTAATATTTTCCTTTGTTGACATGCCTGTAGAAATAAAAGTATATTTTTGTTGTTGTGCAACTGCCTTTAAAAACTTTTTATCCACAATCATAGCTGAAGCAATTTTGTTGTAGTTTATATTAAATTTTTTCAAAAATTCTAAGCTTTTGAAGTCCCAGGCTGAAGCAAACCATTCTATGTTTTTAGATTTACAATAACTATCAATGTTTGAGTAATCCTCTTCTGATAATTCTAATCCGAATTTTTGATCCTTTGTTGTATTTCCCCAAGGACTTTCTCTTGGAGTAGATAACTGATCTTCAGAGTAAACTGAGTAAATATCTCTTTTTTGAAACTTAACAGCATCAAACCCAAAATTACTTGCATTATCAATAAGTTTTTTTGCAATTTTTACATTACCGTTATGATTTATTCCTATTTCTGCAATTAAAAAAGGTCTATTAACGTTAATCACCATATGCTTCTCCCTCCATCTATTATTAGATTGTGTCCATTAAGATAACTAGATTTTTCTGAACACATGAATTCAATTGCTGATACGTATTCATCTTTTTTTGCCAATCTATTTAATGGTATAACTTTTTTAAGCTCTCTAATTAAATTTTGTGGTTGATTATCTAAGACTGATCCTGGTGAAAGGGCATTACACCTAATATTTTTCTTTGCCCAATAGGTGGCTGTATATTTTGTTAAGCCAATCAGACCATGTTTAATTACTGAGTAAGTAACTGGTTTTACAATTTGATTTTTTTCTAAAACTTTTTTTTTTCTGTAAATATTTTGATTTGGAGAAATAATTGATAAATCAGATGCAATATTCAAAATAACACCTTCATTGGAGTACAAGCTCATTGTATTACCAAATAGTTTTGAACACAACATTGCTCCAGTTAATCCAACATTTATTTCTTTATTCCATTTATTAATAGAAAATTTTTCTAATCTTGATGCGTATTTTGTTTTTTTTGAAATTTTAGGATCTAATGCGGCATTATTGATTAAGATAGTAACAATTATTTTTTTTCTCTTAAGAAAATTAATTACTTTTTTTATACTTTTCTCACTTGTTACGTTCATTTTTAAACAAAGTATTTCAACTTTAGGATAATTTTTCTTTAAATTCTTTCTTAAGTCATGGAGTTTTTTTACATTTAAATCAGTTAGTATTAAATTTTTATTAAGATTAAGTAAACCTATAGCATGATATTTTCCTAGCAATCCTGCCGATCCGGTTATTAAAGAATATTTTTTAAAGTTCATTAAATATTTGGTGTATTTATCATTTATTTTGTTTGATGAATAATTATATTTATCTTATATCTTATTTAAAGAATTTTTAACTAAATTAATTTAACTAGTTTTATAAATTTTTTTATAATTATTTAAGCATGAAAATAAATTAAAACAACTATATATACTTTATAATTTTAATCTTTATGTACTTAACTATTTTTGGAACATCAAAGATCACAATTCAACACATTAAATCATTAAAAAAAAATAATATTAAACTTTTTAGCATAAGTACTTTTAGAAATAAAAACCAGAAGATTAAAATAAAGAAAATATTCAAACAAACAAAAATTTTTCATGACTATAAATTTTGCATTCGAGAAAGTTTAAAAATTAAGGACTGTCATTTTGTTATCACTTCATCAATACAAAACAATAAAATTTTATTAAATGAATTATGTAAATATGATAGAAAAATTCTAATTGAAAAACCGGTTTTTTTAAAATCAAACGAATTTAATAAATATTTTAAATTTAATGATAAAATATTTGTTGGCTATAATAGAATTTTTTATAAAAATATTAATTATTTAAAAAATTATTTAAAAAATAAAACTATAAATAATATTTTAATAAAAATCCCAGAAACTAATAGATCAAACATTTTACTAAATTCCTGTCATGTAATTTCAATTTTGGTTAACCTTTTTGGAAAGATTAAACCTGTAAAAATTATTAAAGCGAAAAAATATATATTTGCTATTTTTCAAACACAAAAAAAATATTTAATATTTTTTAATTTTAACTTTGGTTCACCTGAAAATTTTAGTATTAATATAAGCCAAAACAATAAATTTTTGCAATTAAAACCCATAGAAAAATTGAATGTTTATAAAGGAATGAATATTTCAAAATTAAACTCAATAAATACATTTAGGCCAAATATAGTAAAAACTATAAACGAATTTGATTATACAAAAAATAAACCAGGTTTTGATGAACAATATAAAAATTTTAAAAAATTTATTTATGGTAAAAAATCAACACATATAGACATGAGGTTTGCAAAAGAAATTATTAAAACCTGTAATTTATTTTTATAAAAATTTAATTTTAATTAATCATTTCTTTTAATTTATTTAGACTTGACTCCTTATTTAAAACTCGAATTTTTTGATTTTTTATCTTGGCTATTTTTGCAAGATTAGAAAAATTCATCATCGATCTTTTGAAATTAATTGAAAACTCTGATTTACCATTTAAAAATAATTTAGTTTTAATGTATAGAGAGTAAATGTATTCACTAAAATCTTTTTTTTTTAAATAATATTGAAAATGCTTCCTTCTTAAATATAGATAATCGTTTTTTAAAAAACTATCTGCATAATTATCAGAATATCCAAAATATTTATCTGAAGCTTTTCTTAATAATTTGTATTCTTTATCCAAAGGAATATCCACACCCTGTATTCTAATTTTCTTGAAACCCATCAGGATTGCGAAGGCTAGAGCTGGTTCTGCAACTGATGCTCCTTTAGAGAACACATATTCGTCAATATTTAAATTTCTGATTTGAGTTAGATAATTAAAAATATTAGCTCTTTCTGGATTAGTTTTTAAAAAATCACAACATTTTTTGTATTTTTTACAAGGTTTTCCCTCAAAATGTCTTTCATCATATGCTAAATATTTTATTTTCAAGTTTTCTTCTAAAAAATCTTCTGACTTATTCCAAATATCTCCATAGAGAGCTGAGTCTGAAAATAACCAAGTCATATTTTTATATTTATTTAGTATTTCTAAATGAGTTTTAATCTCTGGAACAGGAAAATGATTATTTGCACTGACTAAATAATCAGGTTTAAATCTATTTTTTAGTCTAAGTACAGCAGTTCCTACTACAATAATTTTTCCCTCAAAATTTTCATAATCAAAATCGTGCATTTTTTTTGAACCACCAACAATTATGCATTCCTCATTTTTGTGCTTATCGACTAAATCAATTAGTTTAATTTCATTAGTTTTTTTATCTTCAAAATTTTTTTTAAATCTAAATTGTTTAAAATTTTTTAAATAAGATTTTTCATCGTGATAGATCAGATTTATTTTGTTTTTCTCTGCTATGTCACATGAAAATTTGATATTAGTAGTCATTTGTTTTTGATCTAGACTAATTTCAGTTTTGTTGAATAAATACATATAAATTTTGTTGAAAGCAGAGACTAAATAGGGATAAAATTCTTTTTTTTCAAAGTAATAATTCTGTAGTTCTTTTCTAATTTTTTTTCTTCCTCTAAATATTAACTCTTCAATTTTTTTATTTTTTCCAACATATGATTTGTATTTCTTTGAATTGGATATCAGTGTGACACCATAAGTATGAATTTGATTACAACCAAATAATAATGCAAACAATAATGCAATTTCAAAAACTGTACCACCAGATTTACAATCTGAATAGTCAACATCGAAATGTTCACCTACTATTTTAAAGATAGAGTCCTTATCTTTAATTAATTGACAACAATTATGTTCTGGAAAACATTTTTTATTATCTATATGTCTCTGATCATAAACAAAAAAATTAACCTTTAAATTTTCCTTTAAAAATTTATGATCCTTTCGAAATACATTCCTGTAACACTCAACATCAGAAAAAATAAATGTTGAGTGAGACTGATTAATTAGATCAAGTTGGTCTTTTATAAATGGATTTAAAAATTCTCCATTACAACACAAAATGTAATCAAATTTTACTTTCTTAAGTCTGGTAAATGTATCCCCAATTGATATCTTGACACCTTCAAAATTTTTAAGATATTCATCTTTTTTTTTATCTATTGCAGGACCAACAATTACGCATTCTTTGCCTGCGTGAATATTTAAAATTTCACTTAGATTTAATTGCATTTTTAAATGTATTTTATATTTTGATTAAGTCTTATATATTATCTAAATAGTAATATTTAAATCAACTGAAATTAGAGAAATTATTATAATTAATAAAAATATTACTAAAACTCAAGTCATTTTTAAATATCTGTTAAGATATTATAGATGAGAATTTATATTTATTACTGAAAGATGATTATTGCATGATATCAAAAAGTCTAGACTAACATAGTTCAGACGCAACTGAAGTATTACAAAATATTATTTTATCATTAAAATTTTTATAATCAAATTTATTCATGGTATGACCAGAACCAACTATCACCAAACTCATATTTTTTTTTGAATATTTATCGACAATATTATCGATTTCGATTTTTATATTTATTTTCTAAATTTTAGTTTAGTATTTTTCTTTGAGCATTTAAACAGGTATAAGTTTTTCTCCTTCGGTAATATAACTTACAGAATAAAGAGGTCTAGAAGTATGTGAATTATTAGAGAAAGAACCTGGATTTGATATGCAAAATAACAATTTCAAGAGTTTACATCTATTCATTTCACTAATTTTCTAGATATTAATTTTGCAAAAAGAATAATCATGTTATGTGAAAAAATAATTTAATATTATACTTACAATTTTTCTTAAATGCTTTAAATTTTAAAAAATAATTAAATCACAAATCGCATGGTAAATAATTTACTTGAAAAAAAAAAAGAATACAAAGAAAAGGGTTTTTGCATTTTAGAAAAGGTATTCACTGATGATGAGGCTGGGAACTTCAATAAATATATTAGAAGGCATGCCAATAAAGATTTTGCGGCAATAATTAATCCTGATAGATACGAAGAATTATATAAACAAGATGAAAGATCAAAATCAGATATAACAATTGAGGAAATTGATCAAACATCAAGATATGCAAGAAAGATATTAACAGATAAAAGGATGAAAGCAATTTTGGAAGAAATACACGGCTCAAATTGTGTGGGATTAAGTAGTCAATTTATTTTTAAGGAGGCAATGTCACCCTATGCGAAACAAGCATGGCGACCTCATCAAGATAATTTTTATCCAAAAAATAAAAATGCAGCATATGTAACCTTAAATTGGTTTTTAAGAAAAGCTGATGTTAAAAATGGCACTATTTACTGTTATCCAGGTACTCATAAATTAGGACTGTTGCCTGCAAAAAATAATGTTAGTTTTAGAGAGAAAATAGGAAGTAATCCAGGAAGTGAATGTCAAATTCCAGATAAATATCTTGATAAAAAATATGACATTATTATTCCAGAAAACTCAATTGTAGTTTTGCATGGAAATTGTATTCACGGATCTCACCCAAACGTTTCTCAAAGATCTAGACCATGGTTTTCATGTTGCTATATGAGTGAAGGAGAGGAATTTATTGAAGGTAAAAATAGCAAGAGAAAAATAATAAAATTAAAAGATTAAATTATATTAATTATGATTATTTGTAGAACTCCTTTTAGAATTTCTTTTTTTGGTGGTGGTACAGACTTTCCACAATGGTATGTTAAAGAAGGGGGAGGCGTTATTTCAACTACGATTGATAAGTATTGTTATATTAATGCAAGATATTTGCCAGAATTCTTTAAATTTAATTATAGAATTAGATATTTTAAAACAGAGCAAACTAAAACAATTAAACAAATAAAGCATCCATCATTTAGAGAGATATTAAAATATTTAGATTTTTATAAACAAAACATTGAGATAGTTCATAATGCTGACATTCCTGCTTTATCGGGAATGGGAGCAAGCTCATCATCTTCAGTTTGCTTGTTACATGCACTTAATGCATTAAAAAATACCTTTATCACAAAAAAAAAACTTTCTTTAGACGCTCTTAAAATTGAACAGGAAATCCTCAAAGAAACTGTCGGATCCCAAGATCAAATTGCTGCTGCTTTTGGTGGTTTCAATTATATTAAATTTAATAAAAATAATACTTTTGAGGTTAATCCAATATTTAAATCTCAAAATATTAGCAAAATAGAGGATAGTATAACTTTGATGTTTACAGGTCTTCAAAGAAAAGCAAATATTATTGAAAGAAATAAAATTAAAAATCTTAAATCTAATTCTTTATATTTAAACGAAATGAATTCAATTACTCAGACAGCTTTAGACATGGTAAATGGTAATTTTAAAATAAAAGAATTTGGTAAGTTATTAAGTGATCAATGGAGTATTAAAAAAAAGTTAAGTCACAAAACAACGAATAATTTTATTGATAGGCTTTATTTGGATGGAATGAAATGTGGAGCTTATGGTGCCAAGTTATTAGGTGCTGGTAATGGTGGTTTTATTATGTTTATTTCAAATAAAGATGTTAAACAAAAATTATTAAAGAAATTTAAGAAATTTTTGTTTGTTCCAATAAAATTTGATAAAATTGGAAGTCAAATAGTATATTTTTCTAAATAAATTGAAAAAAAAAATTAATATTCTTGCTTTAACTAGCAACCCATTTACGACCAATCTTTTATTTTCTGAAAAATATCCAAGTTTACTTTATGGAAAAAAAATTTTTTTAAGAGAAGATAAAAATATAGCACACGTAAATCTTAAGAAAAGATTAAAAAAAAATAATTTTAATATTTTCACTCTTAATGAATATAATAAAAAAAAACCTAAGATAGATATTGAAATACACTTTTATTCTAACATAAAAAAAATGTCGCAAAGTTCTAAATTGTATCTTGTTTTACCAGAACATTATTTAATTGATAAAGATTGCAATTATGATTTGATAATTAGAAAATATAATAAAATTTTCACAAATATAAAAAAATTTATAGATAACAAATTTTTTTTCAAAATTAATTGGCCATTAAAACTTTATATAGAAAAACCCTTTTCAAAATATATTAGAAAATCTTTTTGTATTATCGCAAGCAATAAGACTTTGAACTCCAATTCAGTTAAATCAGGTTACGCAGAGAGAAACAGAATTATAAAATGGTTTAAAAAAAATAAACCAGGTGAGCTGAGCTTATATGGCAATGGATGGGATAGGCCATTTTATGATAGTTATTACTTTAACCGAGTTATAAATTATTTTTTCTTAAAATTAAATCTAAGTTATAAATTTTTAAATAATGAGTATAAGGGAATTTGTAATGATAAGATAAAAACCTTAAAAAAGTATAATTTTACATTTTGTATTGAGAATGTTGTAAATGAAAAAGGGTATAATACTTGTCAAGTTATAGATGCGATGAAAGCACTAAGTATACCAGTATATTTTGGGAGGCAAGATCTAAAATTAGCTATTCCAGAAAATTGTTTTATTGACTATAAAAAGTTTTCCTCTATTGAAAAATTATACAATTATTTATCGAATATGAGCCAAGTCGAAAGAAATAAAATTCAAAAAAATATTTTTAATTTTTGTAATTATTCGACTTATAAAGAATTTAATGAAATTAATTATTCAAAAATTTTATTAAAACATTTAAAAAATGATACAAAAAAAAAAAAAAAAAATACTTATTTTAGGAGCCAGTGGATTTATTGGAAGAAATTGTGTCGAATTTTTTTTAAAAACTAATTATGAGATAATAGGGGTTTATTTTAAAAATAAACCCACATTTTCAAAAAAAATTAAATTATTTAAACATGATTTGAAAAAAGAAAAAGGTTTGAATAAAATTTTTAAAAATATCGATATTTTAATTCAAGCCGCAGCCACAACAAGTGGAGCAAAAGATATTGTTTCAAAACCTTTTATTCATGTAAATAATAATGCAATTATTAATTCTGTAGTCACAAGTGCTGCTTATGCAGCTAAGGTTCCTAGAATTATAAATTTTAGCTGTACAGTCATGTACAAATCCTCAAAAAAACCTCTCAACGAGTATCAATTTTATCCAAATAAAATTTTGAGTAATTATTTTGGTGCAGCTTGGATGAAAATATACGTTGAAAAATTATGTGAATTTTATTCAAAATTTGGAGTTAATAAATTTACTTTAATAAGACATTCAAATATTTACGGTCCGTATGATAAGTTTGATCTTAAAAAATCTCATGTATTTGGTGCTACAGTCGCTAAAATTATGAATCAAAAAAACAAATTTATTGAAGTTTGGGGGAATGGAAGTGAGCAAAGAAACTTTCTTCATGTTGATGATCTTATGAATTTCATTGATTTAGCAATAAAAAAACAAAAAAAAAATTATGGTCTTTATAATTTAGGAAATAATAAATCTATATCAATCAAAGAATTAGTAAATAAAATCAAAACTATTTCTGGATCTAAGATTCCGATTATATTTAATCTTAGAAAACCAACCTTAAAAATTAATATAAATATTGATAGTACGAGGGCTAAAAAAGAATTTGGGTGGAAACAAAAGATTAGTTTAGAAAAGGGTATAAAAAAAACAATTAATTGGTATAAGAAAAATTATTTATGAAAAAAGCAGTAATTTTATCTGGTAATTTAGCCCAAGATCATGAATTTATATATCCATATTATAGACTTTTAGAGGATGGTTTTAAATTAGATGTGTGTATTAATGAAGGCACAAAAGTAAAAGGCATTTTGGGAACCGACTTACCACCAAATAAAGATCAAGAAGTAAAAAAAATAGAAAATATAAAAACACAAGATTATGATCTTTTGATTATTCCAGGAGGGGTAAAAGCTATGGAAAAAGTAAGACAAAACAAAAGTATGATTAATTTTATAAGTGAATTTCATGCACAAAAAAAAATTATTGGTTGCATATGTAGTGGATCTCAGATGCTAATTTCTGCAAAAATCGTTAAAGGTAAAAAAATTTCTGGTTATTACAGTATGAAGGACGATATTATCAATGCTGGGGCAGAGTATACCGATATGCCAGCAGTAATAGACAGTGGTATAGTAACTACAGCACATTACAAAGATTTAGGTCCATGGATGAAAGCAGTATTAGAGGAATATTATAAAAAAAATTATTAATGGATAAAAACGATATACCAAAAAACTCCAAAGTAATTAAACCTTGGGGTTCTGAGTATACAATATTTAAAAATTCAGTTTCAAGCACGAAACTATTAAGAATTAATAAAAATAAAGGCACCTCTTTACATTGTCACCCAATCAAGAAGACTGGTTTTATTTTAATTAAAGGATCTGTTGAAGTTGATCTTGGATTTTATAATAAAAAAAAACTTAAATCGCTTTCAAGACTTATGATTAGACCAGGGTTATTTCATTCAACAAAAAATTTTGAAGATGAAACTGCTATAATATTGGAAGTTGAGACCCCAATTGATAAAGATGATCTTGTAAGATTTAAAGACGATTATGGTAGGGAAAACAAACCCTACGAGGATGAAAACTTTATGGAAAAATTGAGTAAGAAAGATCCAGTATTCGAGGAACCTCAGATGAACATGGTTAATAGTTATAAAATAGAAAATGTTGTTATAACTGTTGAAAAAACAAATGATATTGAAAATTTAAAAAAAAAAGATTTAAATACAATTTTTGCAATTGTTGGTGGAGGATTAAAAAGTAACAATGATTTATTAGTCTTATCACCAGGAGATATAGTTGGTTGTGATACTATTCAAAAACTAGCTGAAGTATTTAAAATAGATAAACAGATTACTTATTTGTCAATATTATGAAAAATTATACTTGGGAAGTATTTAAAAAAACATCGCAGAATAGATATTTTGAGTTAAATGCATTTGAAAATGTAAAAAATAAAAAAATAAAATTACCTGTGTACTTATCAGCTGGTCAAGAGACCATAAGTGCTTCCATTTCAGAAATTTGTAGAAGAAAAAAAATCAAACCATTGATTTTTCCTCAGCACAGATGTCATTCCATATATCTTTCATTTGGGGGAAATTTAGAAAAATTAATCCTAGAGTTATTGGGTAGCAAAGAAGGTTGCACTTACGGGATGGGCGGTTCGGCATCAATTCATTCGAAAAAGATAAATATGTTCGGGCATGACGGACACATGGGCACCCAAGTTCCTATAGCAACAGGAGCATGTTTCCAGTCAAAAAAACCAACTATTGCATTTATGGGGGATGCATCAGCAGAGGAAGACTATGTTCTTGGAGCATTAGGTTGGGCTTCAACAAAAAAATTACCAATCTTGTTTATTGTAGAAGATAACAACCTTTCAATTCTGACAGAAAAAAGAGTTAGAAGAAATTGGAATATGCATGATGTTGCAAGATCATTCAAAATGAAAGCTTTTGAAATAAATGATGATCCGTCGAAAATAATTAAATATCAAAAATATTTTTTTAAAGAGCCAATGTTATTAAATATTAAAACAAATAGATTATTTTGGCATTCCGGAGCAGGTATAGATTCGGATAAAGTTTTTGATAGGTATAAGAGTTTAAAAAATAGTTTAGGACCAAAGGCAAAAGAATTTGATACAAAAATTAAAACTAAAATAAAAAAAATATGGCAAAAGATCTTAGAACAACAATAAAAAATTTAATTAGAAGCCATCTTAAAAAAAAAATTGGAAAAGTTTTTGGACAATGTTTAACTGCTGTAGGTTGGGTTGGTGGTACTTTACCTGAGCTCTACGAAAAAGATGGTATGGTAGAAGTTTCAATGGCGGATGTTGCTGATGCTGGGTTTGTTGTTGGAGCTGCTTTAATGAATAGCAAACCTATTTATGTAATTAGGTATCAAGGATTTAATTGGTACAATTGCCCTATGATAGTTAACTACGCTTGTAAATCTAAAGAAATTTGGAAAGTTCCTTGTCCAATATTTGTAAGAGGAATTGGTATGGAAGGAGGAATAGGGCCTGTTGCTGGTTCTTCTCATCACTCACTTTACTACAGGATGCCAGGAATAGTAATCTCAAGCCCAATGACACCTAATGAATATAAAAAAGTTTATTATTCTTTTTTAAAAAATGATGATGTTTATTATGTTTCTGAACACAGAGCTAGCTATAACAATAAATCAAATTTACCTAATATATATTATAAAAAGCCTGATCTAGTAATTTTTGCAATTTCTATTACAAGATTTGAAGCCAAAAAAGCACAACAGATGCTGTTAAAAGAAAAAATAAAAGTTTCTCTTATAAATATTTTATGGATAAAACCATTAAAAATTTCAAAAGAGGGATTTGATAATTTAAAGAAATCAAGATTTGGGGGAGTTGTCATAGATGATGATTATAAGAATGGTATTGCTAAAAGTATTGCAAATGATTTGAGTTTAAAAACAAACAAGTTAGTTTCAACAATGGGGTTACAGGATAAGACAGCAGGTACAGGAAAAAATTTAGACAATCTACCACCTACAGCAAAGCAAATTTATAAATATGTAAAAAAAATTACCAAAGATGGTTTTTAAAAATAAAAAAGTTTTAGTTGCTGGTGGAACAGGATTGGTTGGACAACAACTAATTCCATTATTAATAAAAAAAGGAGCAAAAGTTTATGTTTCTTCAATGGATAATAAGTCTCTAGTCCCAAAAGGTGTTGAAAAATTCCATAAAGTTAATTTAATGCAGTTAGATAATTGTATAAAAGTAACAAAAAATATGAATATTGTTTTTAATTTGTTAGGAGTCACAGGCACTCCAAAAACAAATATGGAGAGGCCAGCTAGCTTTATGATGTCCAATTTATATTGTGCTGTGAATATGTTAATGGCAGCACAAATTACAAAAGTAAAAAGATATTTATATACTAGTACTTACGGAGTATACGCACCATCTTCATTGATGAAGGAAGAAATGGTTTGGAAAACTTTTCCATCAGATCACGATAAATATGCTGGATGGGCTAAAAGAATTGGAGAATTACAAGTTGAGGCGTTTAAGAAGGAGTATAATTTTGATGGTTTGTATGTAGTTAGACCTGCAAATATATATGGTCCATATGCAAATTTTGATCCGACAAACTCTATGGTTGTTTCATCTTTAATTAAAAGATTTGTTGATCAGGAAGATCCATTAATTGTTTGGGGAGATGGCTCTGCGATAAGAGACTTTGTCTACTCAAAAGATGTTGCTAAATCTATGATCAAAGTAATTGAAAAAAATATTCAAGTACCAATTAATATTGGTAGTGGAAAAGGGACAAGTATAAAAAAACTTGTTTATACAATTCTGAATTGCAAACAAATTAAATCTAAACCAAATATATTATTTGACAGGTCAAAACCATCAGGTGATCCAAAAAGAATTTTAGATGTAAAGCTGGCTAAAAGAAAAGGTATAAGTTGTGATACAAAATTATCATATGGAATTTCAGAAACAATAGATTGGTATATTAAGAATAAAAAAATATTTAATAAACGATATAATCATTTCAAAAAAAATTAATTTTAATTGAAAAGTAAATTTTATAATAGCTGGAAAAAAAAAATTTATACAAATAAAAATAAAATTATCAGTTCTAAAATTATTGGCAAAGTAGATAGAGGAAGTAGCGAGGAGAAATTATCAGTGATAGATACAAAGATTAAAACTAAGCAAGGCCATAAGTTGTCTAGAGCAGTCATTTTAGAGTCCCCAAGCGTTGTAGTGGTACCAGTTTTAAAAGTTTTAAATAAAAAAAAATTTATTGTTATTGAACAATTTAGAATATCGCAAGGAAAAGAAACTATAGAGTTTCCTGCAGGAGCAATAAAAAATAATCAGAAAATTCAAAGCGCACTAGATGAGATCAAAGAGGAAATTAACTTAAATATTCACAAAAAAGATTTAAAAAAATTATTTTATAAGCCTATCATGATGATGCCTTCTTACAATAGCTGTTTAGCATATTTCTATTATTTTGAAAAAAAAGTTGATCAAAAAACTCTTAATAAATTAAATAACTCCCGGGCTGGACAAATAAATTTAGGTGAAAGAATAAAAGTTAAAGTAATAGATGAAGATCAAATAAAAAAAATTAATACATCATCTGTTGTAATAGGTATAGGTTTATATCAAAGACTAAAAAAATGAAAAAATTGTTGATAGCTGGTGGTTCAGGATTATTGGGAACAAGTTTAACAAATTTAGCAAATAAAAGTGGGTATAAAGTTTTAAGCAGTTATCACTCAAAAATTCAAAATAAATCTTTGAGAAAAATGTATAAGAAATTCAATTTTTTAAATTTTGAGGACTGCCTTAAAGCTACGAGCAAGGTTGATTATGCTGTTCTTTGTGCAGTTTATGCAACTGGTATAAAAAAAATGATTACAGGTGATTTATATGATCAAAATTTAAAAAATATTATAATAAGATCAAATTTTTTTGAGGCATGCAGATTAAATAGAATTAAAAATGTTGTTTGGATAAGTAGTTCAACAATCTATCAGCCCAAAAATAAATATATTTCAGAAAAGCAACTGGATTTAAATGTTAAACCTTATGAAATTTATGAATCTATTGGAATGGCTTACAGATACATCGAACAACTTATAAATCATTACAACAACAAATATAAAATGAAAATTAAAGTCATAAGAACCAGTAGTATTTATGGACCTTATGACAATTTTTCCGAAAAAAAATCTCACGTTATTCCTGGTTTAATAAAGAAAGTACTAAAGGATAAAAACCTGAAAGTTTGGGGAAATAAAAATGTAGTAAGAGATTTTATTTATGTTGAGGATTTAGCAAAAGCAACTTTAAAATTACTTAAAAAAAACATAACAAAACCAATAAATTTTAGTCTTGGGAAAGGACACTCGATTAGGGAATTAGCTGAGAAAATAAATAAAATATCTGGTAAAGATTTAAAAATTATTTATCAGGAAAATATGCCTTCTTCAGCAAAGTTTAGAGTTTTGAATAATTCATTGAGTAATAAAAAACTAAAGATAAAAAAAACTTCTTTAGATGAAGGGTTAAAATACACAATTGATTGGTATAAAAAAAATTATTTACTCTAATTTTACTACAAATAAATTTTTGATTTTAGTTTTTTTTAATAAATTTGAGGGATAAGTTTTATCTTTAAGTGCATGATACAAATACTTAAACTTATATTTTTCAATATAAATTTTTGGTTTATTAGAAATTAATTTATATTTTTTAATTATATTTTTTTTTTAAAATTAATAGATCACATTTTCCATGATGAAATACTTTACTTATATGATCATCTCTTTTAACTATTTCTTTATAATTTTTTTTTAAATTATAGTGACATATTTTATTTTCTTTTAAAATAAATTTTTGTTCTAAATTAAATCTTTTTAATATGTTATTTAAATCATAACCAGCAAGGAAATCCACTAAAACATATCTTTCTATTAGTTCATCAAATTTTAAATTTGTATTGAAAATATTGGCATTAATTATTCTACAATATGATTGAATATTTACTAAGTTATTTACTTTTTTATCAGTGGAAGCAAATATGCATTTTTCTTGATTATTTAAAAAAGAAATTAATTTTTTTTCATTATTTTTTATAACAAAATCAAAATTATAATAATTTATTTTATTATTAAAAAACGAGGTATTTTTATAGGAGAAAAAAATACCCACAAACAAAACTATTACTAAAAAAAAGTTATTGATATTTTTTTCATAATCAATCCTAAAATATTTTCTACTAATAAATGAGAAAATTAATTTGTAGTAAATACATAACATTAATAATACTTGAAACTGACCTATACGGATAAATATAACTTGTGGTTGAGGAAAATTTAAAAATTTTTCCAAAATAATAGGAAAGAATGTTGTGAGTATAAAAATGATAAAAAATAAATGATAGTTTAAAAAATTAGTATTTTTAAAGAAATTAGATAAATTCTTATAATTAAAAATTTCCTTAAATTTAAATACAAATAATAAACTAGTAAATAATGAAATAAATATGATAGAAATTTTATACCTCCCATCAAAAGTAGTTTGGATGCCATAATCTTTCCATTCTTGATAATCTGATGACCATAAGATTTTTTCAAAAAAACTAGATTCTATGTTTCCATTAATTGTCAATGTAAAAATAAAGTATGAAACGAACAAAAAGCTAAAAATTAAAAATTCTTTTAGAATCTTTCTAGTATTATCGTTAAATAAGAATTTTCTTAGAATTAAAGAATATATAAAAATTGGAGCAACAACTACGAAATTATGAAAATACACCCATATTTGTATTCCACAAATAATTGAACCTAAATAGTTTTTATTTTTAGGAAAGTTAAGTGATTTAATAATAAATAAAATTGAAACTAAAAAAAATACATAGGTAATAGATGGTGATGGAAATCTGTTAGTTTCATAAACAGATATTATAGTAAAAAAAGAGAATATTATTGCCTCAGTTTTAGAAAATTTTATATTAATAAATATTTTGTATAACAATAAAACACTAATCAAAGGAACTGCTCTTAATAATATTATTGTAATATTGTCGTTCCCAGCTGAAATAATTGTTAAAAAATTTCCTAAAATTTGGGTAATATACGGCAATGGGAGTGGATTGTCTTTAAAGTTTAAATTACCGCTATCAAAAAAAAAACTTTTTCCTAAAAAAAGATTTTTATATGAGGGATAGTACAAAAATATATCCTCCCTAATTGCATCTTTGCCTGATTGAGCTAATAATGTTGAATAACCTTCATTATAATTAAAGATTAAAATTTTTATTTCTGGATAAATTAACAAAGACAATGTTAATAGAAAGATAAATACAAATAGTAAATTAGAGAGAGAATATTTCACAAATTTAAATAAAATTAAATTATTTTTCCCATAAATTTAAATATTTTGAATCCGTCATTACAGCTGAAATATTAAAACTATTTTTAAAAATTATTTTTTTATATTTGATAATATCCTTAGGTCTTCCCCATCTTTCTGGGCAAACTAAGCAAGATTTAAATTTATTAATTATTTTGTAGTTTTTTTTATTTACTGGGAATTTAGTTTTTGTATCTATCCATATCCATTTAAATTTTCCAATATACTGCTTTGCATTTTTTATATCTTCGCTTTCTGAAAATCTTATCGCAATATTTTTAAATTTCTTTTCTACTGATGACCATATAAATGGCTGCTCAACATCTAATAGGAAATAATTTTTAATTTTAGATTGTTTTAAAATTTGAATTACATTATTTTCAATGCCTGCCTCTTTTATATTTACAATTAATATTTGATGTTTATAGAATTTTAAAAAATTATTTAACTCGACACCGTCTTTAAATGGTTCGTGATTTAAAATAATTTTTTTTTTATAACTACGTAAATCAATTTCAACACCAAATCTTTTTGGAATTTTTTTTATTAGGTTCAATTTATTAATTCTATGAGCTATAATAATCATCTTATCTAAATATATATTTTAGGGTCTTTAAAGAAAGACTTATTTTGCCTTTGATGGATCCACCACCTTTTGCTAATCCATATTTTCTTTTTTTAAAGTTAACTAAAATATTAATTTCTTTTAAGCCTTTTTTAAGAAGCTTATTATATGCAAATAAATCTAAATTGAAATCGTTTGGTCCAGTAAGCATTATCTTCAAAAATTTTCTGTGAAAAATTTTAGGCTGAGCATTAATATCAATCATTTTTTTTTTCAAAAAAAAACTTGCAATTAAAGCCATTAGAAAAGAAAAGAAAGTATCAAATTTGCTCCTATTTATTCTTTTTCCTTTAACAAAGCAATTTTCATAATTTGTAGTATTTTTTAATATTTTATAGCCTCTACTAATATCAAATATATCACATTGTAAATCTGCATGCGTCCATGAAACAAAAATATTTTTTGAGCACTTTAGTCCTGTTTTAATACCATGACCATATCCAATATTTTTTTTGATATTAATAATTTTTATATTTTTTTTTTAAAATTTGTTTTTTTTAAAATATCAATTGAATTATCAGTAGATCCATTATTTACAATAATAATCTCGCTATTTTTAACTAATTTAATAAATTTAATTGATTTATTTAATATTTTTTTTAAATTTTTTTCTTCATTAAAACATGGAATTACAACGCTAATTGACATTTATACTATTTTATTTTCGTTATATTCTTCAGGTGTTCCAAAAGAAATTATTTTATTAATTGCAAACATATTAATTTTATCAGAATATTTTTTTGAAAATATTTCAAAAATTGTATCTAAATATATTTCATTATTAATAAAATACTTCTTATTTTGTCTGGCAAATTTTAAAATACTAAATATTTTTCCATTATTTTTAAAAGAGAAAAAACCTGTAATAATATTCAATGGTCTAAATTTTATCTGTTTTTTACAATAAACGAATATTTTTTTTCTTCTTCTTATAACTGACCCGAATTGTCTAAGATTCACAATTTGAAATTTTTTAGGTTTTGATGTCCATATTAAAGCCTCATTAACTTCAATCATTTTATAATATTTTTTGATGTCAAATTTACAAATAGTATCTGAGGCCGCTATGTTAACAATAGAACCTTTAGGTATAAAATTTCTGGTTTTATAAATAGTATCAGCTTGACCTTTTGTTTCATTTTTTAAAATAATTATTTTAACTTGACTTTTAAAAAATCGTTTAATTATTTTTTTTTGAATTAAGTGCTCTTTAGAAGATCTTTTTTTTAAAATAAAAATATTTAAATTTGCTTTTGGAAGACATTTTGCAGAGTGTATAAATATTGGTATTTTATTGTGTTTAATTAAAGATTTATGAATTTTGTAGCCTACTTTTTTAAATCTTAAACCTTTGCCAGCAATAGGTATTATATTAATTATTTTACTTTGATATGATTTTTTGAAAGTTTCCATCTTTAAATATTTTATTTAATGTAATTTTACTAATAACTAATTTTTTTTTAATTTTTTCAGTTTTAAATAATTTTAAAATATCTGTATTTTTTTTTAATTCTACAGAACCTAAAGTTAAGTGTGGTTTCCAAATTTTCCCATAAAATGGGTATCCATATTTATTCATATTATAGTTCAAAATTTTACTTGGAAGTTCTTTGCTCTTATTTTTAAAAATAAACTTTTTGAATGTTTCAAAAATTTTTCTTTGAATTTTTATTAATTCATTTGATTTATATATTTCAAAAACTAATGTATCAAGATTGGTTAAAGGATCATTATAAAAAACTTTTTTAGACTTTACATTAATTTTGAAATTATTTTTCATACTAATTTCATTTAAAAATATTTTTTTTATTATTTTCACATTTGTATTTGAATTGAAGCAATATAAAGTTAAGTGAGTTTTATGATCAAAATAGGCACTTCTACCAATCTTTTTTTGAAAAATTTTTATTTTTAAATTTTGAATTAGTTTTTCTTTTTTTTTTTTCAAGTTCTAGAAAAATACCATATTTCATTTTAAATTAAATTATTTGACTTAAAAATTTGTATAACATTACCCTATTAAAATCTGGATAGATTTTTTTATTTTTGACAACAAATCTTATTTTTTTACCATATGGCACTTGTATTTTATAATAATTTTTTTTATTAATATTTAATATTTTTCCCAAAATTATTCTGATAAAATTATTATGTGTGCATACGACAATTTCTTTTTTATTTAGTTTTATGATTTCAAAAAAAAACTTTTTTACTCTTAATTCTAATTGGTCTTGAGATTCTCCTCCTGGAAAAGAAAACTTCTTATTATTTATCATTTTATTGAAAGTATTTGGATATTTATCTTTTAAAGAAGCAAAAGTTAATCCTTCAACTCTACCATAGTCAATCTCTTTTAATAAATCATTGATGATAATTTTATTTTTTGGGTATAATAATTTGCAAGATTGTGTGGTTCTTTTACTTGGACTTGAGTAGATAGTTATTTTTTTCTTTTTGGAAATAATATTTAAATTTTTAATTAAAATGTTAGGATTTATTCTTTGTCCTATAAAAACTTCTTTTTTATATTTAGTTTTAAAATGCCTTATTATTAATATTTTGTTCAATCCTCTATCATATTTATTAATATAAGTTTTTATTGTTTTTAAAAAAGATATTGTCCTAGAAACAATCTGTTCTACTTTAATTGAAAAATTATAATTTAATAGATCAGCATCTTTTGTTTTAAGTTTGCTTTCAATAAAATTTTTAATCTCTGTAATTTTATATTTTTTATTCTTACCATTATGAAACTTTAAAAAATTATTCACAGTATGAAAAACTATATTTCTTGAAAAAATATAAATGTTTCTATTATTCACTTTTTTATTAAATTTTATTAATTTAATTTTTTTGCCTTTTGTTAGAAATTTTGAACAAGAGATTTCTCTTTTTTTTAAATTTTTTGTAAACTGGTTAATATTTCTATTTGATTTAAAAAAATCAGATATCATTAAATTATTTACAGAAAATACTTCTGAAATTTTTTTTTTCAGACTAACTTCTGTCCGTTCCCAATCGTAACATGTAAAAGGACTCTCAATTACGTGCTTTATATGTGATTTAACATCATAAAACATGCAGTGAAATACAATATCATTAGGTTTAAAGTTATATTTAATCGGACCAAATTCTGAGTTAATTTTGATATTATACTTATAAAAAATTTTGTATCTTTTGAAATTTTTAATCTTCTCTAAAGTTTTTAAAAATATTTCACTATTTAAATCTCCTTTAGAAATAAAAATAATATCAATATCGTTATAAATTTTTTTTTTAGAGGCAGATCCAACAAATGAAATACTTTCAAATGTATTATCTGACTTGAATGCTTCATAAAAGCAATTTTTAATACATCCAAATTCAACCATTAAACAAATAATTCATGTCTTAGTTTGTATATACTTCCTTTTGGATCAGTGCTTTTGATTATGAATGAGCTTGAAACTATGTATTCACAGTCTAATTTATCAGCTATTTCCTTATTAATGCCACCATCAACACAAATATTTGCATTTTTATAAAGGTTTTCTAATTCTTTAATCTTTTCAAACGAAGAATTTTGAAACATAGATCCAGACGTTCCTGGTCTATCTATGCATAAAACTAAAAATTCGTTAAATTTATAATTTATATTTTTTATTTGATTAAGATTTGAATTATAAAATATTGCTAATCCAATTTTATCACAAATACTTTTAGATAATTCAATTACATCATTAATATTCTCTTTTATATTTTGATGAAAATATATTTTGTTAATATCTCCTTTTTTTAATTGTTTAAGATATAAACTTGGTTCATCAGACATTATATGTAAATCTAAATTTTTTTTTGGCCAAATTTTTTTAATAAAATTTATTGTCCCAATATCATTTGTATCTGCATTTTTGTTAAAAGATTTATCCACCAAATCTATATGAATAAAGTCAGGAATTGTGTCTACAGTTTTATAAATACTAGAAATAATATTCCTTTCATAATTTGTATAAACTGCTATTCCGATTTTTTTTCTATTTTTAAATGAAATATTTAAATGAAAGAAATAAAATATTATAAAAAAGAAACCAGAAATTAATAATCTTAAGCTCTCATAATTAAATAAATTTATTTGTAAGTTAATATTTATTATTATTGTCTTGATATAAAACTGTGTAAACCATGAAACAAGTGATATAAGTGAAAAATAAATTAGCGATTTAACAATAAAGCTTTTTCTTAGCTTAAAATTGTATTTTATATTTAGGTAAAATGCTAAACCAAGTCCAAAAATGAATGACAAAAAATTAATAAAGTAATTTTTATCAAAAAAAAATAAAAAAGCTTTTCTTATAGATAATTCGAATAATAAAGAAATAATACCAATAACTATATAATAAGAAATAAATTTATGAGAAAAAAATAAATTTCTTAATTTATTCATTATTGACCGTAGTAGCTGTTTTTACCATTTTTTCTTTGGAAATGCTTTTCTATTACAAACCTAGGTATCTTTTTAGAATTTTTGTTTATTAACAGAGAGTATAAATTTATTTCAGCAATCTGCTCTACAATGGTCGCAATTTTAAAAGCTTCTGCTGCGTTTTTTCCCCACGCAATTAAACCATGACTTTTTAAAAGTGCTGCTTTTATGTTGAGTGGATTAATTTTATTTTTGCTAAAATATTTTATAATATTTTTACCTGTATTTTTTTCAAAGTTTGTTACTGTTTCTTTTTTATTTGGAAGATTAATTATCGGAATTTTATCATTAAAATAATCTGCATGAGTAGTTCCCAGACAATCAATTTCCATACCAGCTTGACAAAATGAAGTTACGAATTTTGAGTGGGTATGAACAACTGCATTTACATTTAGAAAGTTTTTATATATTTCATCATGTATTTCAGAATCTACCGATGGTTTTAGTGAATTTTTTTTTCCATAATAACACATTTTAGAATAATTAATTTTTAGAAGATTTATACCACTGGGTTTTATAACAAATGATGATTTATATCTTATGCTTAAATTCCCAAAACTTTCAAAAACCAATTTAGAACTCAACAATTTTTTGTTAAATTTTAAAACATCTTTTTTAATTGAACTCAAATTATTCATGTCTATTAAAATTTTGATATATAATTAATATAATTAATTTTATACACATTTAAATTATATATAAAATTAATTAAATCCTTAATTTATGAAAAAATGTAGTTTAGTAATATTAGTTGGAGGGAAAGGAACAAGAATTTCAAAATTTTCAAAAGGAACACCCAAACCACTAATCAAATTTAATAATATACCATTTTTAGATTTAATTTTAAACTACTATAGTAAATTTAATTTTCAGGAAATAATTTTATTAGCAGGATATAAATCTGAATATTTTAAAAAAAAATATCATAATAAATTTAGGAATTTTGTTAAAATAAAAGTTATAGAAGAAAATAAACCCCTAGGCACTGGTGGAGCTATATCTAAATTAAAAAAAATTATAAAAAACGATTTCTTATTATTAAATGGTGATAGTTACTTCGAAATAGATTTAAATAAGATAAAAAAAATACAAAATAGATTAATTAATATTTTTCTTATTAAAAATATTAATTATAAATCAAACAAGAAATTATCCTCTCTATCAGTAAATAAAAAAAATAAAGTTATTTTTTCATCAAATGCAAGTTATATGAATTCTGGAGTTATTTATTTTAGAAATAAAATATTCGATTTATTTCCAAAAAAAAAAATTTTTTCTTTAGAAGATGATTTTTTGACTAGATTAATTTCAAAAAAAATTGTTTGTGGAACTAAAGAAAAAGGATTTTTTATTGATATAGGAACTCCTAAAAATTTTAAATTTGCACAGAAAAAACTTAAAAAAAATTTACTTAGACCTGCATATTTTTTTGACAGAGATGGCGTCATTAATTTTGATAATGGGTATGTACATAAAACCAAAGAGATGAAAATTAAGCCTAATGTTTTAAAGACTCTTCAGAAAATAATTAAAAAAAAATTTTATATTTTTATTGTTACTAACCAAGCAGGAGTTGCGAAAAGAAAATATAAGGAGGAAGATTTTTTTAAATTTCAAAAATTTTTAAAGCAGAAATTAATAAATAATAAAGTTTACATAGATGATGTTAAATATTGTTTTTTTCATCCAAATGCAAAAATTAAAAAATATAAAAAGAGATCACGATTTAGAAAACCAGGAAATTTAATGATCGAATCGTTATTTAAATCATGGTTTATAGACAGAAAAAAAAGTATAATGATTGGAGATCAAGTAAGTGATTTTATGGCAGCAAAAAAAAGTAATTTAAGATTTTTTTACACCAAAAAAGAGATTCATAAGTTAATTAAATAAAAAAATTCTTATTTTCTTTTTAAGATCATTTTTTTATTAAAAATAAAAACAAAAATTGTTATAGTTATTAAGTTTAAAAGTACAAATATCCAACTGTTATAGAGTTCTAATTTTTTTAAGACTGAATATTGGTGATGAAAACTTGAGAAAAATAACAATAGAATTATTAAATTCAAATATTTTTTTTTAACTTCAAAATCTTTTAGTATCAAACTTATGCAATAGACAAAAATTGGCAAAGAAAGAACAGTTAATCTTGCTATATTTCCACCTCCTATTTTTGGACCTGCTAGAATAGGTTGAGTCCAAAAAGCTAAAGCTATTAAGAAACTAATAATTATAGTTACTCGATTTTCAAAAGTTAAATTTAGATATATTTTATTAATAAAAAATTTGTAGATAAAATAGCATATAATAAAATTTGCAATATAAAATCTTAATAAAAATAAAATTGAATCACTTAAACTATAGTCAAAATAAAAAATTCCAAATAGTACATTTTTAAAAGATAAATCTTTACTAAATTCACTAGAAATAGATGTTGTAAGAAAAAATATGAATACTATTTCCAAACTAAGAAATAAAAACCATAATTTATTAATATTAGTTTTTAGTTTTTTTTCAAAAATAAATATTCCAAGCAATATGGGAATAATAATCATTGTTGTTTGACGAGAAAAAGCACAGATTAGCACTGATATAGTTAAGACGAAAATATTTTTGTTTTTAAATCCTAAAATAAAAAATAAAGACCCCAAAGAAAATATCAGATCGTTAATCATTAATGGTGCATATATAAAAGACCTTGAAAAATATGGATTAAATAAAATTATTGATATTAAAAAAGGATAAAAAATTTTGTCTATATTTTCTTTTTTAAATAAATTATTTAAAATTAAAATAATAATAAAAATTAATACTAAATTAATTACTATTAAAAATTCTTGAGTATAGTCTGAAAGTTTAAATAAATTAATAATTGTGCCAATAATAAAAGGAAAAAAAAACCTTTGTGCTTGATAACTATCTAGAGCATCAGATGGTAAATTGGGTGCACTATCAATTATTTTAAAATATGTTACCTGGTCAGAGAATATCTCAAAGCTTTCATTGAAGTCTATAAAATTAGTTGTAAGTACTAAAAGAAATATATAAAAAATATATAGTAAGTTACTACCAACTCTCATTAATATTTTGTGAACAATCCAGCAATTAATCTGTGTTGATATCTCCAGTTACCTAAAATATTAAATGAAAGTGCACATTCATACGTACATCTACATTTAGTATCTTTGATAAATTTTTTAATTTCTGAATTTTTTGTACTATTCCACAAATTCATAAAATTCATGTCATGATCTCTTAAATTGCCAATTAGTTTGTCCTCTAAAATTTCACATGGATAAACATTTCCATCAGGAGTAATTACACCAAATAGTGATGATGCGTGGCAAGGACTTACATAATTGTTATTTTTATATGTTTTTTTAACAATTTCCCAAGATATCTCATCTTTTTTATTATGAACTTTACCTTGTATTGAATTACCATAATTCTTTAATTTTTTTTCTTTTTGAAATTCTATAATTTTATTTGTCAACCAATCATAAGCATTTAAAATTTTATCTCTTTTTTCTTCTGGAGTTTTATAAACGCCTTCATCTCTTACAATGCAGCATTTCAGAGACTCAATATTACAATCGTGGACTAAATAGTAAAAAATTTCCTGAATATTCGCACAATTTTCATGTGTAACGGTGATACTCACATTCGGGATTATTTTTGGATTTTTAAAATTGTTTAATACATTATATGTTTTTACAGCATCTTGAAAAATATTTTTTACTTTCCTTACTTTGTTATGTCTATCAGGCAAGTCATCTATTGAAATTTGAAAGTTTAATTCGATATCTTTATTATAATCGGATATTTCTTTTGCAAAAGCTGAAACTCTATCAGGAAGACTTCCATTTGTTGTAATGTAAATTGACTGAATTGTTGAATTTTTAATATATAATTTTGCTATTTCAGAAATTTCTTTTCTTGCAAAAGGCTCGCCTCCAGTAAAGTTTACATTCATTAGGGAGTTACCTAAATTTTTTGTTAATCTATCAATTTCGCCTAAAGTTAATTCACCTGCAAATGTTTTGGGATTATTAAAATCTATGAAACAAAATGAACATCTTGCATTACATCTATTTGTTAAAAAATGAATCAGACTAACTGGATTATTTTTTTTAAAATAAACGTTTTTAAGAAGGCTGGGGAATTTAGCTTTTCTAGTAATCATTTATTTTTGAGTATAAAACTTTCCTATAAAATATTTGTTAAATATAAATCTGGAAATGAAACCTATTCCAGGAAAATAAATACTTATAAATACTAATTTTAAACTTTTTATAAAATTATTTTTATAATTTATTTTAACAGCATTAATCATACAAAATATAAATAAAATCATATTTGTAAATAAATATATAATTAATAGTTTTTGATTTATAAGGAAAATGGGCATCATAAGCAAATATATCAAAGGAAGCCCAGAAATTAGTAATTGAAAAGATTGCCTGCAAGGAAATTTCAAAAAAATTTCAAATCCTGTAGAACCATAAATAAATCTTTGTCTTGAATAGTGTTTAAAGTTTCTATCCTTATGATACACATAAATTTTTGGATCAAATAAAATTTTATAACCGAGTTTTTTTATTTTGTAATTCAAAGATATCTCTTCCCCAGAGTAAAGCATTTCATACATACCTTCACATTTTTTATAAAGATCAGTTTTAACAATTAAGTTACAACTAGGTAAAAATTCTATAAAACCTTTACTACCATTTTTATTTTTTGTTTTTTTATTTAGTGTTACAAAGGAGTTTTTACGTATTCGAGATACTAATATTTTTTCTATTTCATTTGTCACTGGAGATAAATTTGGACCTCCAACAGCACCAATTTTTTTTGAAGTTTTAAATAGTCCTTCCACATTTTTTAACCAGTAGGAATTTGGATATGCATCACTATCAATAAAGCAAACATATTTAGTATTTATTTTATCAACAGCAATATTTCTTTTATAACCGATTGTTTTTTTTCCAGAAATTAAAATTTTAATATTTTTGTCAAAAATTTCTTTATTTTTATTATCAAGCACTAAATATATTTTTATATCTCTATAGAAACTTCTTATTTTCCTTATGCAATTCTCAAGATTATAATCAATAATTTTTGAAGGGATAACAATGGAAATTAATTTGTTAATTTTTGTCGCCATATTTATATCAATATCACATTATTTAATTTATGATTAAAATTTCATAGATAATTGATTTTATTTTGTTATACAGTCAGTGAGTTTAAAGCTGTTTCAGATGAAATTATCTATAATAATTCCTGTATATAATGAAGAGAGAACAATCTTAGAAATATTGAAGAGGGTAAATAATTTTAAAAAAGATAATTCATTATATGAAGTTATAATAATTAATGACGGATCTACAGACAAAACTTTAGATTTATTAAAAAATAATTCTCATCTTTACAACAACTTAGTTAGTTATGAAAAAAATAATGGCAAAGGTTATGCTGTTAAAGAAGGTTTAAAGCACTCAAAAAGTGAGTATGTTATTTTTCAAGATGCTGATCTTGAATATGATCCACTAGAAATACAGGGTTTTATTGATTTAATAGAAAAGTTTAACCCTGATGGTATAATTGGTTCAAGATTTATTTATAGTAAATATACTCGATCTCACTATTTTCTCAATAAAATTGGAAATAAACTTCTAACTTTAATATTTAATATATTTTACAACACCACTTTCACTGATGTTTATTCTTGTTACTTCTGTTTTAAGAAAGAGTTATTAGATGATAAAAAATTACAAACACATGGATTTGAACAGCATGCTGAAATTTTATGTAAGGTTATGAAAAAAGGAAGAATATTTTATGAAATTCCTATAAGTTATAATGGTAGGTCTCATACTGAAGGCAAAAAAATTAAGTTTTATCATTTTTTTATCGTAGTCCTTAGAATTATAATTGAGAGAGTCAAAAGCTAATATGAAAAAAATAATAGTAACAGGTGGATTAGGTTATATCGGATCAGAGCTCTGTAAATTATATTCTGGATTTAGTTGGAAATATGAGATTGTTGCAATAGATAATCGTTTTATTTCAGAAAGAGTTCACGAATTAAAAAGAAGGAAAATAAAATTTGTGCAAGCTGATATTTTAAATTTTGATGAAATTGTTAATCATATAAAAGATGCAGATGTAGTTCACCATCTTGCTGGTATAACGGATGTAGCATATGTAAAGAAAGATTCTGATGATTTCAGAGATGAAAGAATAAAGAAGGTTGCAATCGAAGGAACAAGGAATGTTCTAAATTCAATGAATAAAAAAGCTAAGATTGTATTCCCATCAACCCACGTTGTGTTTGAGGGACTAAAAATTCCAAAAAAAGATATAGACGAAAATGAGCCAACTAATACTTTTTTAGCTTATTCCTCCAGTAAAGTCGAAAATGAAAAACAAATAATCAAATCAGGCAAAAACTATGTAATTTTTAGACTTGGTTCTGTTTATGGTTTCTCCACTGATACAATGAGAATTAATATAATGCCAAATTTGTTCTCTAAAATCGCTTCACAAAATGGAAAAATAAATCTTTTTGGAGGAGGGATGCAGCTCAAAAGTTTAGTTCCTTTAATTGATGTTGCTAGATGTTTTCAATTTGCTGAAGATAATAAAGATTTTAAGAATGGTATTTATAATCTTGCTAAAGAAAACTTAACAGTTAGAGACGTTGCAGAAATATGTAAAAAAATTAATCCCAATTTAGAAATTAAAATTACTGACGATGAAGTTCCTAATAAAGGTTACACACTATCAAATAGAAAATTATTAAATACTGGTTTTGAATTTGTTAATGATCTAGAAACTTGTATTGAAGAAATGATATCAAAATGGTCATATGAAAAATTTAATAATAATCTTGAACAAACTTCTAAAGGAGTAAGAGAATTTATTGATAATAGAGGTAAAATCAGCAATTATGATCTCCCCGAGCCAATAAATATGATAGGATATATAGAGTCAAAAAAAGGAACTCTAAGAGCAAATCACTATCATCCAGTGCAAGAACAAAAATGTTTATTAATCAAAGGTCAGTTCATAAGTATCTATAAGGATCTTGTTGACGAAAAATCCACGAAAGTTACTCATGTTGTAAATGAGGGTGAAATGATTGTAACTCAACCAAATGTTGCACATACTATGATTTTTACAGAGGATACCATTTTTTTAAATCTTGTACGAGGTGAAAGAGAACATGAAAATTATGGGATAACTCACACAATTCCTTATAAGTTTGTAGATGATCAAGAAAAAAATTTATTAGTTTCAATTTATAGATTTAACTGCAGATGTTGTGGCTCAAAAAATTTGAAAAGAGTTTTATCACTAGGATATCAGCCTTTAGCAAATAATCTTTTAGATAAAAAAGATGATAAAATAAAACTTTATCCGTTAGAGCTAAATGTATG
>MDTG01087887.1_pt1 | contig 40591 bp, 39 predicted proteins | sample 811421 | NCBI WGS metagenome assembly MDTG01 (sample SAMN05326645, study PRJNA326480) | marine metagenome | isolation source: seawater | place: Pacific Ocean: South East | collected 2011 | reverse complement strand
GTCTATCTTAATTGATTATAAAGAAAAATGGTTTGGAAATACCATACAAAACCCATATATGTCAGCTGTAGAAGATATCTTGCCTAAAATGAGAGAGTACATACCAGCTGTTACGCATTTTGACGGCACAGGGAGAGTTCAAACAGTTTCAAAAGAGTATAATTTAGATTTTTACAATTTAATATTTGAATTTTTTAAAATTTCAAAAATACCTATATTATTAAATACCTCTTTTAACGAAAACGAACCAATAGTAATGAAACCAAGTGAGGCTATAGATTGTTTTGAAAGAACAAAAATGGATAGTCTAGTTTTAGAAAACTATTTAGTAACAAGAAGAAAAGTATAACTATGCTAGGTTTTGAGACTATAGGTAATGCTACAGTAACTGTATTTGATGATTTGCCAATTTTAACGACGGATCCTTGGATAAAAGGCAAACACTACTTTGGTAGTTGGGGTCATAAATATCAAATACCAGAAGAACAATTAGAAAACATAAGTAAATCTAAATTTATTTGGCTTTCACATGGTCATCCAGATCATATTGATCCTGATAGTTTTCATATATTTCAAAATAAAACTATTTTAATTCCAGATCATTATGGAGATAGAATTTATAATGATCTTAAAAATAAATATAGATGTATTAAATTAATTAGTAATAAATGGTTTGAATTAACCAAAAATGTAAAAATTAAATCTTTTGCAGACTGGAATCAAGATGCTTGCTTAATAATAGTTATAAACAATAAAGATTTAATATTAAACTTAAATGATGGGTCTGGATTGGGCTGGTCAAAAACAATTAAAAAAATAGTCTCAAATTATAAAAATAGATTTCTTTTAAAATTAGTTAATTGGGGTGATGCTGATATGATTAATATTTATAATCATCATAATGAATTTTTATTACCGCTAGCTGCAGAGAAAAAAGCATGTGGAGACTCATATAACTATTATATGAAAAAATGGAATTGTAATTTTGGGATACCTTTTTCCTCTTTTCATACATATATAAGAAAAGATTCTTATAAAATGAACCAATTTACAACCCCTTTGGTGGAACATTATAGAAATTTTAATTCCACTAATTATAATTTATTACCAGCTTTTATTAATTGGGACAGTATTAAAAACGATTTTACAAAAATAAATCCAAAGGAAATAAAAGAGAAAGTAATTGAACCAGAAAAATTTGGAGATAATTGGTCTGATAATTTAGACAAAAACGATGAGAATATCTTGATAGATTATTTTCTAAAATTTGATCATCTTAAAAAAAAATTTGGATTTATAAATTTTAGAGTAGGAAATAAAGATCTTAATATTAAACTGTCAGGACGAAAAGAAGGATTTCAATTTCAAACCCCACGAAACTCATTAATTTTTTCAATAAAACATGGTATCTTTGATGATCTTTTAATTGGAAACTTTATGAAGACCAAATTAATTGATGTACCAAGTCTTTATCCTGACTTTACACCCTATGTTACTAAGTATGGTGACAATGGTCTTTCAAAATCTAACAAAGAATTAAAAGAATATTTTAACTATTATAAATTCAATTCATTAAATTTTTGGATAGATTATTTAAAAATTAAGAGTGAAGATATAATTAGGCCAAAACTAGAGGCTTACAAAAAAGTTTATTATACTGCAAGATGGATTAAACGTAGACTTACTTAGAAAGTAAAAATTTTTTTTAATTTAAAAAAAATGATTATAAAAATTTATTTTTTAACAATTTAGATATACTTTAATTGAATATAAAATTATTTTTATTTTTTGGAAAAAATTTAATTTTAAAAAATTTATATCTTTTAATATTAGTTTGGCATTACTAAAATTTTTATTTTCATAGTAATTAACAAATAATGTATAATTATACCAATTAGGGTATTTAATATCATTGAACATATATTTATCTTTAAAACATTTTAAATTTTTAATCTGTAGATCTTTATTTAAATAATTTTCATCATCATGGGTAATGTTTGATAAAACATCATTTAAATGAAAAAATTTCTCATTTTTCTTTGAATACCTTAGCCAGGCATCCCAATCTTCCCATGCAATTAGATCAAACGACTCGTCAAATTTACCTATTTCTTCAAAGTTTTTTTTTCTTAATGTAACTGAAGATGTTGCAAAAGTTGGTCCCTTTGAGATTAGATTATTAAAAATTGGTTTTGTTAATCTCTGGGAAACAAATTTTCTTTTTTTTATAAATCCTTTTGTTTTAATTATATTGTGATTATGGAAAACAAATTCATAACCATCATTTATTGATTTATTTACGAACTCGAGCTTTTTTGGTTCCCACCAATCATCTGAATCTAAAAAACATAAATAATCTCCTTTAGATTTTTCAATTCCAAGATTTCTTGATTTTGCAATAACTCCATTATTATTTATTTTATAAAAAAAAAATTTTTTATTATTATATGATTTAATTAATTGTTCTGTCTTATCTGTTGAAAAATTATCTATAATAATTAATTCCCAATTTTGATATGACTGATTTATTACTGAATTTAATGCTTTTGAAATTTTATGCGCTCTATTGTATGATGGTAATATTATTGAAAAAAAATTTTTTTTCATCGTTTTATATTTTTCATTCAGTTTAGATATTTTTAAAATTCTTTTTTGCAAATAGCAAAGTTTGATCAATATGTTTCTTTAAATTATTTTTAAACTTTTTATTTAAGGTGGGCACAACTACTCTTGTGTTATCTGAAGAAAAGTTAATATTATGGATAATTTTTAGCTTTCTTTTAAATAAATTATAAAATCTTGATTGTACAATTTTTGCCATTTTATATATAGACACAGATTTTCCAGATGAAATATTAAGTATACTATTTTTGTTTTTGTTTTTTATCAAAAAAAGTAAGGAATTTAAAAAATAATCAATGGTTATAAAATCTCTATGATTATTTTTTTTTGAATAGAGTTTTATTCTTTTTTTAATCACTGATTGCTTGCAAATATCGTTTATTAATAATTTCCATGAATTACATTTTTTTTTATTTGGTGATCCAATGCAATTTGTAAGTCTAAGAATTTTGAAACTAATATTTTTGTAATTCTTTATAGAATTTAAAATCTTTTCTTCCCCATTAATATGGGAAACACTATATGCGTTATTTGGATATATTTTTGAACTAGTTTTTAGTATTTTTGCATCCTTATATATGTGCATTGTGGATATATAAAAAAAAAACTTAGCTTTTTTTTTATTTGCGATTTTAATTAATTTTTCATTAAGATTTGCTCTGTAATGTTTTGACTTATTTGGGTATTTTTCACAATATGCTTGGGGTGGTCCTGACATGTTCAAGATCACATCAATATTTTCAGGTAATTTTCTTTTATAATCATATACTTGATAACCTTTTTCTTGAAAAAAAATTTTACTTTTAAAACCTAAATATCCTCTTATTCCAGCAATAACTATTTTCATTATTTTTTAAGCCAAGGAGCTTTTTTAAACTTAACTAAATTTTCTAGTACATTTTTATCTCTTAAATTATCCATACAAAACCAAAAATCTTCATGCTCGTATGCAGACAATTCCTTTTTTTTTACCAATTTCTGTAATGGTTCTCTCTCCAACATCACATTTTTTCTAATTGATAAAAATTTAAAAAATCCTGGTTCAAAAACAAAAAATCCTCCATTAATCCATCCTTTTTGAAGTTGAGGTTTTTCCTCAAATTTCGATACAAGATTTTTTTTTGTTTGAATTTCACCAAATCTAGCGGGTGGGTGAACAGAGGTTAATGTAGCTAATCTCTTACTTTTTTTATGAAATTTTAATAACCTATCTAAATTTATATTTGATAAACCATCCCCATAGGTAAGCATAAATGTTTCATTGAGATATTTCTCAAGTTTTTTTATCCTCAAGCCAGTAAGTGTGTTTAATCCAGTGTTAATAATTTTTATATGTTTTTTTTTTTTTAAAATGATTTTCAATTATTTTAGATTTATATCCAGATGCTATGATGAATTCCTTAAAGCCAAATTTTTCGTAATACTGAATTATATGTTCTAAAATTGTCTTGTTTCCAATTTTTATCATGGGTTTTGGGATAGTTTTTGTGTATTCTGAAAGCCTTGTTCCTTTTCCACCAGCTAATATTACCACTTTCATAATTGTTATTTATTTGTTGTATCCCAATTAAAAGGAATTGAATTATCGTTAAATGGTTTTCTAATTATTTCATTTGGGTCATGTGGGATATCAGAGCAATTTGCTACTATACAAGTTTCATTGCCGACTGCCTTAAATCCATTCCAAATTAATGGTGGCACGGTAATTAAGCTATAGTTTTCTGTTGACAGATAAATCTCCTGGATCATTCCATTTGTTTTGCTCCCACTTCTGTCATCAAATAAAACTAATTTAATTTTTCCAAATATTACTGAATAATTTAAAGTCATTTTCTTATGTAAATGCCATGCTTTAATTGAGCCTGGAAAAGTACAGGAAAAATAAATTTCTCCAAAATTCTTAAATATGTCATCATCATTTCTAAGCATATGCATTATCTTACCACGTTCATCTATAAGCTGTTTACGAGGTGATATTATTACTCCATCAATCATTTAAAAAATTCACTAATTTGATTTAAAGACAAATTTTTTATTTTATTTCTTCTATTAATATAGCAACTATACCATTTTGCAGTCATCGAAATTGATTTTTGAACATCCCACTTAATTTTCCAATTTAATTTTTTTATAGATTTATTGCAATTTAGTATAAGCAAATTAGTTTCTTTAAGTTTTAAATTTTTTTTAATAAAAATTATTTTATTTATGTTCATAAAATTAAGTAATTTTTGAACTAATTTCTTTACATTGTATTTTTTTGTTAAATGTGGTCCAAAATTCCAAGGACCTGAATAATTTTTAGGATTTAAATATAATTTTTTTGCTAAAATTAAATATCCATTAATTGGATCTAAAACATGCTGCCATGGTCTTACAGAATTTGGACTTCTTAAAATTATTTTTTTTTTTTTGTTACAGCTCTAATTATATCAGGAATTATTCTATCTTCAGACCAATCTCCTCCTCCAATAACATTACCAGCTCTAACACTTGCTAAACCAACTTTATTTTTATTTTTAAAAAATGATTTTTCGTAAGAATATATGATAGTTTCTGCACAGGCTTTAGAGGCACTGTATAGATCAGTCCCTCCCAAAATATCTCCCTCTTTATAACCTGTTTTTTTTTCTAAATTTTTGTAACACTTGTCAGATGTAATTATAACTAAACTTCTTAAACAAGATAAATTTTTTGATATTTCTAAAATATTAGATGTTCCAATTATATTGGTATTTAATGTATCAATTGGTTTAGAGTATGATTTTTTGACTAAGGATTGTGCCGCCATATGAAAAATAATCTCAGGCTTTACTTTATTAATATATTTATTTAATTTGTTAAAATCTCTTATATCTCCAATTTTACTCTCTTTAATACTGTTTTTAATTTGTAATATTGAATAATTACTAGGGTTTGTAGGTGGTTGAAGAGAATAACCATAAACACTAGATCCAAAGTGATTTAATACTAATGTCATCCAGGATCCCTTGAAACCTGTATGTCCTGTTATCAAGATTTTTTTACCTTTAAAAAATTTTTGTAAATCTTTCATCAAAATAATTTAATAAGTATAAGAGTAAGTTTTAAAATCATCTTTTAAATAACTCTTATAATTAGATTTATCTACTATATGAAATATTGGTAAATGAAAAATCAATTTTCCTCCTTTATTTATATATTTTAATTCTTGTTTAATTACCTCGGTTCTAAAAGACCAAATTAGAACCAAAAGATAATCAGGATTTTTTTTTCTCATTAATTCTTTTGAAATAATTTTTATGTTTGATCCGGGTGTAAATTTATTAAACTTATAAGGATTTGCATCACATATAAATGGTAAATGTTTAGATGTTATTTTGCAATGATTTAAAACTATATTTCCCTTTGTTGAGGCTCCGTATCCAATTACTTTTTTTTTACCTAAGTTTTTAAGAAATAAATTTAAATTATCTTTAACATTGTCTATTCTCTTATTAAATCTCTTATAAGCTTCATCATCAATTAATTGTTCATCATTTAATATAGAATTAATTTTTTTAATTTTTGGTTTAAACTTTGATTTTTTTTTAGAACAAATAACCTCAATACTTCCCCCATTTATTTCATTAAAAGATATATCAATGATTTTCATTCCATTTTTTTCAACAATTTTTTGAAATGTCGTTAGTGTATAATATGTAACATGTTCATGACATATTTGATCATAAGTAAGATTTTTTAAAAGAAGAGGAAAATATGAAAACTCTGTAATCCATATTCCATCATTTTCTAATAAATTAAATATATCTTTGCAAAAAGAGTTTGGATTTTCAATATCATAAAACATGGCAAATGCAGTTATTAAATTAAATTTTTTAGAACTTATTTTTTTTGAATTAAAATAATTATCAATTTTTTTTTTTGAGAAATAATCAATAATTAAATTAATTTCTTTATCGTAATAAACTTTAAATTTTTTTGCAGATGGATCTATGGCATAGCGATCAATTTTTTTTTTTCTAAAAAAATTAAGAAAAGTACCATCATTAGAACCAATATCTAAAATTCTACTATTTCTTTTAAGAAATTTTTTACTTTCAATAATAGAAAATTTTCTTTTCATATGAGAAATCATAAGTGGACTAAGGGATGTTCTGTAGCCATATGTTTGTCCGTACATATCTTCTAGAGGTGGGAGTTTAGAAAATTGAACTAATTCACATTTCTTACACTTATAAACATCTAAAGAATATTTTTTTAAATTATTTTTTTTTTTTTTATTAAAAACACTGCTTATTGGTTGCTTTCCAATTATTATTATTTTTTTTAAGTTTTTAGTTCTACAGTTTTTACAATACATAAAAATTATATCGATAAATTATGTCAGTTTTGTTTTAATTCTAAATAATTTTTTAAAAATTTTTCTTAATAAAAAATATATTAAACCTATGTATATACCTGGAAAAAGTAAATTTTGAAGTATATGTTTTTTGAAATCAATATATTTTGAGCCTTTTATATTTTTAAATGTATAAATTTTAAACAAATTAATAAATAATTTCCTTAGCGCAAAATTTTTGTAATATAGATATTTATAAATATTTAAACCAGAAGCTCTATAATAGTCTAAAACCTCGGGAATTCTTATACTTTCAACAAAAGGATATAAATCGTTCCATTCTCTTTCACCATGGGTATTTACACTAAGGGGTTTCGATTCAAAATATGACATTGAATCAGAGAAAGCAGAGGCCCAAATTTTTATATGTGGTGCAGTATTATCAAAGGTTGAATAAGTCTCTTTATCTTCAATAAATTTTTTATTTATTTTATTGAGATTGTCGTCCCAATTTTTTTTTTTAAAAACTGCAAGAAACATTCCCAAGATAAAATCAAACGAAACTCTATGATTTACTAAATTTAAAAAATTTGATTTAAAACTTTTAGGAAAGTTTGAAAATTTCTTCATTTTATCCGGTAGACTATCTGTATCAAATGGCTGCTGATGACTAAATACGTAAGAGGAATCCAAATGAAATGAATTTATATAAAAAAAATCTACATCTGAATTATTTTTAAATAAATAATTTAAATGAATAAATGCATCAGGAATTAATAAATCATCATTACCTAGTATCCAAACGAACTCTCCCTCTGCCATAGAAACAGACTTTAATATATTTACTCCCAAGCCTAGATTTGACTGATTTCTATTAAATTTTATATTAAGGACTCTATTATACTTGTTTACTATATTCTCAACGTGATCATCAGAACAATTATCTGAAATACATACTTCAAAATCAAGATTATAATTTTTTTTTGCAATCAGAATTGAGTTCAAACAATTGTTTAAACATTTTAATCTATTAAAAGTAGGGATACATATTGATAGTTTTGTCATCTAAATTTCTTATGATATTTAAAAAAACTTTATTACTTTATGTAAAAAAATTTTTTTTGAAATAATTTTTTTAATCATCTTTAATAATAAATGAAGGCCTACTTGTTGACGAAATTTTTTGTATTTTGAGTTTTTTATTTTCATTTAAAAATTCATTAATTGCCATAGTTGCTCCCTTAATATGTTTATAATCATCAATTAGTATAATTCCTTTTTTCACAATAAATTTATATAGTTTGTTTAATGTATATTTGGTAGGTGTATAAATATCCATATCTAGGTGTAATAGAGATATCTTAAGATTTTTTTTTTTGTTTACAAACTGATCAATAGTCTTTGTAACATCACCTTTTACTAATTCGTAATTTTTAAAATCTTTTTTTTTTAATAAGTTATCTAATTTTTTAATGTTTATACCTATTCCAATTTTAGTGTCATGCAATTTAGCAAAATTTGTGTCCCTTTTTCTATGATCTTTATTTGATACTGGCTTTGGAAATCTACCGAAAGCATCAAAGCCATAAATTTTTTTTGTTTTTGTATTCTTGTCAATGTCTCTAAATGTTAAAAATCTAATCAAACTAACTCCTTTAAATACCCCACATTCAATTATATCTCCATTTAATTGAGAAATTTTTTTATAAATCTCATAGTGATCTACTAATTTTTGAATTCTAGATTTATCTGAGGTAAGGTAAAATTGATTTTCAATGAGCCATTTGTTCATAATTTAATAATAAACTTTAATTAAGTTTAATTCACATAATTAATCAACCTAATTTTTCAACTATTTTTTCTTTAATAATACTTAAACTTTTTTTACTCGCTGGTGCTGAAAAAATTTTTGAAAAATTTATTATTGCGTTTTGAATTTTATCTGTGTTCCACCATAAATTTACATCTGGCCAAATAGTATTTATATGGTTATACATTTCTTCTGATTCATCAAAAATAATTTTTGCATCTTTTAAATTTTTGTAATATTTTTTACAATCTTCATTCAAATGATTATAAATATTAGGATACAAACATACACTTGGTTTGTTAGATAATAAATTTTCAAGAAAGCCGGTGGAATCATACGAAAAAATACATAACTTTGCATCATCTATAGCTTTTTCATAACTTTCTTCACCAAAATCTTTTTCGAAGTGAAGAATATCAGATAGATAATTTTGAACAAATATTTTGTATCTGTTTTGAAAACTACGATGAAATCTTAGATGAACATACTTACTTAAATCTGTACTGAAAAATTTTAGAAAAGTTTTAATCATTAAGAATTCTTCTTTTCCTTCTTTCCATCTATCATAAGGTACAGCTTGATAACCAAGTGATCGAAAAATAATTAATATCTTATTTTTATTATTTTGAATTTTTTTTTGAGGCATCTTTAAATTGAACAAATTAATTATTTTTTTATTCTCAAAACCTTTTTGTCCCCAAGATATAAAATAATCACACGTTAACATTTCATTTCTATAATTATTATCTATTCTTGTAAAATAAGAATTACCATGTTGGCCTACAAAATATTTTGGATACTTGTTTGAACTTTTTATGTTAGCAACATAAAATTTAAAAGCTTCATCACTTTCAAATATATTTGAAGTAAATATAAATTTTGGCTTTTTGGGAAAGTGATGTTTTTCTGCAGCAGATTTTAACATCTTAAAGTTTTCCAAAATAGATGTTGGTATATAAGATGGTAGTAAATCCCTTATAATTTTTTCTTTTATTAAACTTTTTTTTTTCAACTCAATTCCATGTCTTAGATTTAAGTCTATAGGGTGATATTTGATATAAGGTGGAGTATAAAAAGTTGGTATTTGTCCAAATAAAATTTGTAACTTTTTTTCTTGAAAAACGGGTAGATAAGTCCCAGCAATAAAATTTCTTTTTTCAGATAATAATCTGTTGGTTAAATTATTATAGCTTTGTACAATTCTTTTTTTTAAGTTTTTTTTATTTTTATTAAGTTTTTCAAACAAAGTTTTTTCCTCATAGTAATTAGATATTTCACTTTCTAAAATATTAATTTCTATATTTTTTATTTCAAAATATTCAAAAATTTTACTATATAAAATCCAAGACCAATCATTATTTATAGATAAATCCTCTATAGCCTTAGACTCATGAGATGCAAGTAAGCCTGTTAAGGTTCTAGATAGATAAACTTTATCAATTTTTTTTTGTTTAAGTATAGTTTCTAAGTTATTAAATTTAAAAAAAACAATATATATAAATTTTCTTAACCAAAACCCTAAAAGTATTTCCCAACTTTTTTTAGTCCATTGAACGTTATGAATTTTATTTAGTTTTAAATATAAATCATCCAATATTGAATGATAAATTTTTTCACACTCATTAAAACTTTCAATTCTGTCTTTGTTATAAAATAAAATTGGATCTAAAATTACGTAACTCGGAGGTTTTTTTTCTACTTCAAAGAAAGTTCTTTCCTCTAAAAAAATATTACAACAATCATGTGCCAATGATTTTTCATAGGATGATAATACTAAATTATTTTTCAAAATTTTTTTTTGCTACCATTAAATCTTTTTGATTATCGATTTCATACCATGTAGTATTTATTTTTTTCACTAAAATTTTATTTTTTTTATTTTTTATAAAAGTGCTCAAAAAGTTAGTAATATCTAATCTATCAATTTTATTATTATAATAAGCTTTAATATGATTTTGTATTTTTTTCCATCCATTCGGAGTTATTTTCATCAGACCCATGTACTGGCCCTGAATGTCTTTAATACTCTCAGGTTTTTCTCCAATATTAATTAATTTACTATTTTTTATCTTAAACGTTTCTAGATCTGAAAGTGGATTAGCAAACCTTAGTTTCCAAAGTTTTCTCCAATTATTATTAGACAATAATACTATATCGCCTCTAGTTTTTCTTAGTGTTTCAATTATTTTTTTTTTATAAATGATATCTGAATAAGAAACTATACAATTTTTTTTTTCTAAAATTTTTCTACAACATAGTAAAGAACTCATAATACTTGATTTATTCCATTTTAAGTTTTTGATTTTTTTTACGCCAGAGACTTTTATTTTATTTTGTTTATAACCAACAACAACATAAATTTTATGGATTTTATTTTTATTAAAATTTTGGATTACTCTGTAAAGTAATGTGCTACCCTTAAATTTTATAAGACATTTTGGAAGTACTTCAGTTTTTTTTTTTAATCTTGATCCTCTGCCAGCTGCTAAAATGATACCTGTGTAGTTCATTAATATTTTTTAGTTTTTAATTTCTATTAACAATATTACATATATTTTTTGATAATCAATTGTAAAACTATTTTAAATTGTAATTGATATTTTAAAAGGTCTTTAATTAAATATAATTTATTTTATTAAAGCTTATGATTTAATTAAAAGAAAACTTAATCATTTTTATAATTCTCTTGATTAAATAAATAATTCTATTTAAGTATTCACTAAATACCCAAAAATTTATGAAATATTGTAAAAATTGTATTATGCCTGACACAAGGCCAGATCAATATCTTAATAATAATGGAATTTGTAATGGTTGTCTAAGTTATGATTATCAAAAAAAGATAGACTGGGAAAAAAGAAAAGATGATTTATTAAAAATTATTAGTGAAAAAAAATTAAACAAAGATAAGTGGAATTGTGTTGTTCCAGGGAGTGGTGGAAAAGATAGTACTTATCAAATAATAAAAGCAAAAGAATTAGGATTAAATCCAGTATTTGTTACAGCTTCTACGTGCGATTTGTCAGAAATTGGTAGGAAAAATTTAGAAAATGTTAAAAAAATTGGATTTGATGTTGTGGAGATCTCCAATAATGCAAAAGTAAGATCTAAAATAAACAAAATAGGTTTAGAACTACTTGGTGATATATCTTGGCCTGAGCATGTTTCAATATTTACTGCACCAGTTAAATTTGCTCTTGCTTATGATATCCCTTTAATTTTATGGGGAGAAAATCCACAACTTGAATACGGTGGACCTGATAATTCATTAAACAATAGTATCCTAGACCAGAAGTGGATGGAAGAATTTGGAGGACTTATAGGATTTAGAGTATCAGATCTTATTGAAAACCATGGTTTTAAAAAAAATCAATTAGAAATTTATGATTATCCTAATGAAAACATTTTAAAAAAAAAATCAATTCTTGGAATTTTTCTTGGATACTATGAGAGATGGGATGCATTAAGGAATTATGAAGTTTCAAAAAAAAACGGGTTTTTAGAATACGAGCCTGAATTGGAGGGTTGTTATTTTAACTTTGAAAAAATTGATAATCATCAACATGGTATTCATGATTATTTTAAATTCCTTAAATTTGGATTTGCTAGGGCAACTGATCAACTATGTTATATGGTAAGGCGAAACAAAATTACTCGAAAAAAAGCTATAAATTTAGCAAAAAAATTAGAAGGTAAATTTCCTAAATCATATATGGGAAAATCCTTAGATAAAATTTTGTATAAGATAAATATGACTGAAAAAGAATTTATTCAAATATGTGATAATTTTACAAATAAAAAAATCTTTAAAACTGACCAAAGTGGAAAATTAATTAAAGATGACTATGGTTCATTGATAAAATTAAAATATGACAATTAAGGTAGCCATAATTAATTATGGAACAGGAAATATAAGATCGCTCTATAATAGTTTAAAAAAAATTGAAATAGATGCTGAAATAATTACAGATCCAGAAACTCTTTGTCAGTTTGATAAAGTTTTTTTACCAGGAGTTGGATCTTATAAAGATGCAATTAAAAAAATTAAAAATATCGGTTGGGATAAAGCTATTAAAAATTTTTCATCTAATCAAAACAAAAGCTTATTTGGAATATGTGTTGGAATGCAAATTTTGAGCACATGCGGATATGAACACGGAAAATCAAATGGATTAGATATTATAAACGGGGAGGTATTAAAAATGGATGTACATGGATATGATTTAAAACTTCCTCATATTGGCTGGAATAATATTAAAATCTTAAATAAAAATTTAATAACAGAAAATTTGAATAACGAAGATAATTTTTATTTTGTAAATAGTTACTCTTTTAAAATTGTAAATTCTAATGAACTAATTGCAACAACACTTTATGGTATCGAATTTACATCAATTGTTAATAAACAAAACATATATGGAACTCAATTTCATCCAGAAAAAAGTTCAAAAGCTGGAATGCAAATTCTTAAAAATTTTATAAATGCTTAAAGTCAGAATAATTACGACAATGCTTTGGAATGGTTTGACTCTAGTTAAGGGTAATAAATTTGAGAATGAAAAAAGATCTGCTGGATCCCCTCTTACGACAGTAAAAATTTATAATTCTAGAGATGTTGATGAAATTTTATTTTTTGACATATCTCGAAATAATAAAATAATTGATAAAGATTTTATTTTAAGTATTACTGATTGTGTAAGTGTTCCTATAACAATTGGAGGTGGAATAGAAAAAATCTCTCAGATGAATGATCTTTTTGAATATGGTGCTGACAAAATTGCCATTAATAGTATTATATTTAAAAACCCAAATATAATTGATGAGGCCTCAAAAAGATTTGGCTCACAAGCAATTACAGTCTCAATTGACGTAAGAAAAATTAATCAGAATTATGTATGTTATTATGATTTAGGTAAAATTAAATCAAATAAAAAATTAAAAGATATATTGTTTGAATGTGTCGATAGGGGTGCGGGTGAAATAGTAATTAATTGTATTAATAATGATGGATTAATGAAAGGTTATGATAATGATTTAATTAATCAAACATCATCATTAGTAAATGTTCCTGTAGTTGCGTCTGGTGGAGCTGGAAATTATGAGCATTTTTATGAAGCATATAAAAATGGAGCTGATGCTTTCGCTGCTGCAAGTATTTATCATTTTACAGAACACACACCTGCTAAAGCAAAAAAATATCTTTTAAAAAAAAAAGTACCCATAAGAGAAAATTTTATTATAGAATAAATTATGGTCAACATTAAAATTAAAAAAACATCTAAGAAAGACTCAAAATTATTCTACGAAGTAAGAAACAACATTTTGAATAGAAAATTTTTTTTTCAATCAAAAAACATCGAATTAAACGAACATAAAAAATGGTTTGATAAAAATTTTAAAAAAAAATACTACTATACAGCTTTTTATAATAAAAAAAAAATTGGCTATATTCGTGGAGATTGTGTTAAAGACTCTATATATATATCAATTGCAATAAGTACAAAATTTAGAAAAAAAAAATATCGCCACTGAATGCTTGAAATTATTTGAAAGAAAAATTAAGGATAACTCAATACTTTTTGCAAAAGTTAAAAAACAAAATAAAAATTCGATTAAATTTTTTGAAAGAAATAAATTTAGTTTGTTAAAAAAAGAGAAAAATATTTTAACATTTTACAAAGTACAGCACAAAGATTACAAAAAATATTTAGAATCGATAAGAAAAATTGAAAATATAAGAAGAGGAAATAATGTAAACTGGATGAATATTTTAAGAGTAGCTTTTACAAGTGCTCCAGTCGAAGCATCTAAAATTTTTAAAAAAATTTACAGTGATGATAAATCAATAAATTATTTATCAAAAAAATTATTTTAAACTAATAGTGTTTTTTTTTAAGTGGTGTGCCAAACTTTAAACTAATTTTGCTTTTTTTTCCAAGCACATAATTATAATAAGATGGATTTAGACCATTTGAAGGACGAACAACTTTAATGTTGTCTTTTGTAAATATTTCATTTTTTTTTATATCTCTTGATACAAAGATTGATCTTTTAAACATTTTATGTCTTTTTTCATCTTTTGATAAACCATAGAAAACTTTGCCAAGACTCAACCAAGCATTTTTAGTCTCATCTACTAACAATTTAAATTCATCTGGATCCATAGAAAATATATCATCAAATCCACCAGCATTTTTATCTAGTGTAAAATGTTTTTCAATTATTGTAGCACCATAAGAAATCGCAGCTACGGCCGCACCAATACCAGGTGTATGATCACTTAAACCAATTTCAACTTTATATTTTTTTCTTAAATCAAAAATTGTTTTAATGTTACTATCTTGTATTTTAGCAGGATACGAACTGGTACATTGCAATAGTGCAAAGTTGTTAAATTTTTTTTTTTTAAGAAAAGCATATAAGATGTTAATCTCTTTTTTTGTAGTAGCTCCCAAAGATATAATCAATGGTTTTTTCTTTTTTATTACTTTATCTAATAAAGGTGTGTGGTTATTTTCAAATGATGCGATTTTATAAGCTGGTACATTAAAGCTATCAAGAAAGTCTACTGCTTTTTCATCAAATGGAGTACTAAAACAAATAATATTATTTTTTTTTGCTTCTTTAAAAATATCTTTATACCAACTATACGGCAATGAAGCTTTTTTATATAAATTATAGAGGTTTTTTTTATACCATAAACTTTTTTTATCAGTGATTTTAAAATATTTGTTGCTAGAGTTTAATGTCATTGAGTCTGCATCATAAGTTTGCAATTTTATTGCATCTGCACCAACTTTCTTTGCTTCCTTTATTAATTTAAATGTTCTCGATGTACTATTGTTATGATTGGCTGAAATTTCGGCAATAATAAATGGTTGTTTTTTGGTAGAGATTTCTCTTCCTAGAATTTTCATTTTTTTTTATTTCTTCTTATTAAAAATTTACCTGTAATAATCTGACTTTTTAAAATTACATCAGAAAGTTCAATTTTTTTATTACCTAAAATAAAGTAAGCTTTTGGGTATGTGTCAGCATCCAGCATTCTAACAAAATCATATATTTTATTTAACTTTTTATTAATAACATTAGATATGTTGCTTTGAAAAGGTTTTCTTCTTTTATAAAATGAAGATACCCCTTCTTGCTTCTTAAAAAAAATTTTTTTCTTTTTAGAGATTTGTTTAATCATCTTAACAGCTTTTTTCTCTATATTTTTATAAATATCTTCTGCTTTCCCATTTAAAAAAATATTTGATTTCATACAAATATCTCCACCATCAATTAAATTACTTACTTTAAAAGCAGTAAGTTTTGTTATTTTAATTTCATTTAGTATTTGATTTTGAATTGGAGAGCCTCCTTTAAATTTTGGTAAGTCTGAAGAATGAAACTGTATACATAAAAAATTTGAGAAAACTTTTTTAGATATTTTTTTTGACCAAAATATAAAAAATATAATTCTTGGATTAATTTTATTGATTTTTTTTACATTAATTTTATTTAAAAATATAAATTCTTTTCTATTTTTACAAAAATCATAATTTGATTTATCCCATTTTTTTTTTGAGATTATTAATATTTTTGTCATTAAAACAATTTTAAGATAATTTTTTAAATATAATAAAAGACTCGCACATTTTTAATCCTACTGAATTCCCTCTAAAATGATAAAATGATTTTAGAGAATTTAAATCTCTACTTGTTTTTTGATTTTTAATTTCATTACCATAAGCTAGAAGTGCTTTTTTTTTTAATATCCATTGCTTAGATATTTCAACAAAATAATTTGGAACGAATTCATGCGGAGAATAATCAGTTGATGAAGGTATCTCAAAAAACAAAATTTCTTTACATTTTTCTTTTTTTAATGGTCTGAAAGCTGTCAAAGTTGCCATAGATACTGCTTTATGATCAACATTTAAATCATTAAAATAATGCGTGTATACAATATCTGGATTTATCTTACTTTTAATTTTTTCTATTACTTTAATTAAGTCTAAAAGTGGATAACCATCTAATCTATTATCTTGAAACTCTCTATCATTTTTCAACCATTTAAATTTTAAAATCTTTGATGCTTTAATAGATGAGCTATTTCTATCTTTTAAATTTTTTTTACTAACTTTATTTCTTGCTGAAACACCATCGGTAAAAGATAAACAAAACACTTGGTCTCCATTTAAATGATGTCTGTAAATTGCGCCACCACAACCAATTGTTTCGTCATCACGATGCGCAACTATAATTAAGACTTTTTTTTTCATTTTTTTAAATTAAAAAATTTTTTTGCAATATTAATAAGCTTTTTATCAAATTTTTTTTCTCTTTCAGGGTGCCACATCCAACCCATCCATTTATATTTGTTATGTTTTATAGCTTCAATTGAACCTTTATTGCAAGTACATATTATACTAAAGTTTTTTGAAAGTTTTTTAATACTATAATTATGATAGCTATTTACTTTTTTTGGTAAATTATACAGTTTAGAGTTATTTATTATCTTGTGTTTTTTTTTAACATGATTTTTAATTTTTTTTAAAGTACCGCCTTCATAATGTGACATCATTTGCATTCCACGACAAATACCAAGGGCAGGTATTTTTTTTTTGATTGAGTGCTCCAATAGTTTTTTTTCAACGTAATATCTTGTTGATTTTTTTTCTATATCATTACCTCCACTGATAATAATGCCAGCTAAATCAAAATTAATTTTTTCAAAATAAAAATTTTTTGTTCTAACATTTGGAACCATCATTGGAATAAAACCTAAATTAATAACCCATTTACTCAATCTTTGGTCAATACAATCTCTTCTCTCATTAATTTTTGCGTAATAATCATCTCTCATACTAATTAGAATAATAGATTTTTTATTCATATATTTTGTGGGCTTCTAATAATTTTGTTTTTACAATTTAGTGTAAGTTTTTTCTCTTTCAATAAATTTTTAAACATTATTTCTCCACATCCAATTGCAGCTGGTATATTTAATTCATTACACCTTATTGTCATATGAGAATTTGCACCTCCATATTTTGTTATCAAACCTCTCAGTTTGTATCCAAAAATCCAATCAAAACCTGGATCTGCATTGTCAATCATAACAATTTTATTATTAATATTAAGATTAATAAATCCTTTTTCTAAATAAATTGTATCTGTTTCAACAATTTCATTAGAAACAAAATTGGGGACACTTACTACAGATGCACCAATGTATGCATTAGTTTCATCAACTATTATTTCAGGGAGATTTATTTGTTTATTAAATTTATTTGATAGCTTATTTTTTTTTATAATTTTATGTAATTTCGATAAATTATTTTTTTTATGATTTATTATATCGTTAATATTTAATTGCTCTATATCATTCAATTTAAATTTGTTTTTTTTAGCGAATATTTTTATATTTTGTAAAATTACACTTATGCCTTTTGTAAATATAAATTTTGCATATTCTCTAGAGGAAATAGATTTTTTAAAATAATCTAAAAGTTCGTCACTGCTTAAACTAATATTATTTTTTTTTAATAAACTATTAATTTTACTCAATATATTTTTTGAAAATTTAAATTTTTTTTGTTTAATATTTAAATTATTTTTTTTGTTTTTAATAAATATACTTTTATTAAGTTCTGAATAACAATTAGAGCTTATATCATAGGTTCCTGCTCTTAAGTGACCATATTTTTCCATAAATTCTCTATAATTCTTTAATTTGTCTAAGTTTTTTTGGTCCTCCAAAAACTCAGAGGTTATAGTAGAAATAGATTTTTCAAATTTAGTTAATTCAATTTCATTAATTACATTTTTATTTAGTAAAGATAAAAGATTATCTTTTGCTATAAATCCATGCCTGGCTAAAATAGAAAAAGGAATTATGCCATATTTAATTGTTTGATCTAGAATCTTTTTAATATTTGATAAGTCACCATTTATTTTATAATTACTAGAATTTTGAAGATTTTTTAAAATTTCTATTTTAGAAAGATTATTTTCAATGTTGCCTAAAGAATTTATTTTTATATTCTTTAAAAATAATAACAAAAAATTCCTTTTTAATTTTTTTTTTATATTTTTATTTTTTTTTTTTTCCAAATATAGCTAAAAGTTTTTTTTCTATATCAAAAGTAAAACACGTTGGAGCTAGAGAAAACTCAATTTTATCATGTAATTCTGGTTCTTTTTTGAGTTTACTAATTCCATAATCTATAAAATTATTTGATATTTTTTTTGGTAAAGATTTTGGCAAAAAAGAATTTAAACTTTTTCTTACATCAATGTAAGGTTTGCCTCCAATTTTATACATGAGTTCCGCACTACCAAATGACTTGTAGCCCATTAATTTTCTAGCTTTAAGCCAATTTCTTTTGGTTATTAATTTTTCATAAAGACTATAACTTAATGTGGATGGATATTGACCTATCATTTCGACAGGGTTCCAGTCAGACATTTGACTTAATAACGTTTTATTTCCATTTATACTTTTTTTATTAGATAAAAAATAATTATTTAACTGCTTTTTAATTTTATAAATTTCTTTTTTAAAATCTTTTTTATTAATATTATTATTTTTGTTACTAATTACTATCGGTCTTACCTGAAATAAAAATATTTCATTTTTATTAGATAAACCAAATTCTATATCTAATGGAATATTCTTATAAAAACTTTCAAGTTCTTTCGTAGCTTCTAAAATTAATTTAAAACGTTTAGATCTAATAAAATTTTTTTTATCCTTTAAAATATAAAGAGTTTTATTAGAATAAGTTGAAGAACCAGATGTTATTGTATCTGTTAATCCAGTAACATCATCATAATTGATCGTGTAATAAAGATTATAATTTAAAAAATCTCCGGTGAAAATGACACCACTCATTTTAATATTTGTTACCATTTCTTGAATAAGAATTTGTTCATTTAAAATTTTTTTAGAATGTTTTTTGTAACTTTTAATGACTTTTTTTATTGCACTTTTCAATTCAATCTTGTTTTTTGGATTTATATTTAAGACAGATGCAAACATTCCAGCAGCTGAGGTTTTTAAATTATCCTCATTGCTTGAAGAAGATCTAATTATAATTTTTTTTTTATTTATAAAGTTGTTTTGAATTTCTTTTATAATTAAATTTTTATTTTTCTGCCAATTTTTAACTTTAAATACATACAATTTAGGCACAATAAAATTTTTAGTTATACTTTGAATTTGAATTAAAGTGTCTGCTTTCGAGCTAATCATGTTAGGTCTGTTATTGATAATTCATAAATAAATTCTATTTGTCTCAAAGAAAGTTGTTATGTTTCTTAATTAATTATATTATATATTAAAATTGTATATATTTTAATTTATACTTTTTTTATTTGAATAAACTATTATAAGACATGCCACATAATATTTAATATTAGATATATGATAAAATCTCCTAAAATTATAAATGCTGATATTTCATTTGATGATAGGGGTGAAATTGTTCATTGCAATAATTTTGATTTTAAAAAAAATAGTATAAAAAGATTTTATAAGATTCAGAATAATAATATTAATTTTGTTAGAGCTTGGCACGGTCATAAGAGAGAAAATAAGTTTATTTTGATTTTAAATGGCTCTTTAAAAATTTGTACAATCAAAATTGATAATTGGAAAACTCCAAGTAAAAATTTAAAAAAGTCAACTTTTGTAATTAATGAAAAAAAACCACAAATATTATTTATTCCAGGGGGTTATGCGCATGGCACTCAAAATTTAACTCAGAACACAAAGTTCATAGTTTTTTCAAATCTAAGTACTAAAGATAGTATTAAGGATGATTTTAGATACAAAAGTGATTATTGGGGTGATTGGTTCATCAAGAGTAGATAATTACAAATGTATAAAAACAATTTTCTCACTAAAAACAGCACTATTAAACATGCATTTGGTAAAATTAATGGTGAATTCGGAAAAATATTGTGTGTTGTAGATAGTAAAAAATCACTAATCGGCGTCTTAACCGCTGGAGATCTTAGAAGAGGAATATTATCAGGATTTAATTTAAAAGATAAAATAGAAAAAGTTTACTCAAATAATTTTTCTTTCGTTTATTTGCATGAATTAAAAAAAAGAAAATTTATAAATAGCAAGTTCAATACAAAAAAACTTACCGACTCAATTTACCAAATACCCATTGTAAATAAAAAAAAACAAGTTGTAAGTATTGTTAGCTTAGAGAAATTAATAGATACTTTGGGGGATAATTCAAAAAAAATTTCTATAAAAAAAATTAATCATCCAAAAATATTAGTTATAGGTGGAGCAGGATATATAGGCGCAAATCTATGTTTGAAATTATTAAAAAAAAAATATCAGGTAATAGCAGTAGATAAATTACTTTATGATAAATCTGTTATTAAAAAATACCTAAGTAAATATAAAAAATTTAAATTTATTAAAGGGGATATATGTGATTTAAATGTTCAAATTGATGTAATTAAAAATGTAGATGCTGTAGTTTTTCTTGCAGAAATTGTGGGAGACCCAGCTTGTAATGCTAGACCGGAAGATGCTTTAAAAACAAATTACCTATCAATTTCAAGTATGGCCACTCTTTGTTCTCATTTAAATATTACAAAATTTATTTATACATCATCCTGCAGTGTTTATGGTGTTAACAAAAAAAATGATTTATTAAATGAAAAGTCAGATCTTAATCCTTTATCACATTATGCTAGAATGAAAATAATGTCAGAGAAAACTTTATTAAACTTTCGAACTAATAACTTTAAGCCAACAATATTTAGATTAGGAACAGTTTTTGGACCTTCTTTAAGAAATAGGTTTGATTTAGTAGTAAATACGATGGCAAAAAATGCATATTATAATAAAAAAATTATTGTAAATGGTGGAGAACAATGGAGACCCAATATTCATGTAGATGATGTTGTTGATGGAATTATTACTGCAATTCAAACATCTTCAAAAAAAATAGGAAGTAAAATTTTCAATCTTTCTTCGGATGTTTCAAATTATCAAATTAAAGATCTTGCACGTGAAACAAAAAAAATATTTTCAAAAGCAGATGTAAAAATTGTTAAAAGCTTAATTGATGGAAGAAATTATAGAGCTTCTTCCAAATTATTTTATAAAACAACTGGATTTAAGGCTAAAAAAAGCGTTTTGCAAGCTAACAAAGATTTTAAAAAAATTTTTTTAAAAAAGAAAAAATTTAATCCTAATAGTAAAATATATAATAATTTCGAAATAATAAATGATACTAAGAAAAAATAAAAGGTTTCTCCCATACAGTAGACAAAATATCGATAAAAAAGATATCCAATCTGTATTAAAAGTTCTAAAAAGTAATTTTATAACTCAAGGTCCTGAGATAAATAACTTTGAAAAAAGTTTTGCAAAGTATGTTGGTGCTAAATATGCCGTAGCATGTGCAACAGGAACAGCAGCTCTTCACATATCATGTCTTGCATTAACTTTAAATAAAAGATCAAAAGTTTTAACTTCTCCTATAACTTTTGTTGCTTCTGCTAATTGTGCAGAATTTATAGGTTCAAAAATTGACTTAGTAGATATTGATAAAACAAATCATTGTATGTCCGTTCAAGAACTAGAAAAAAAACTAAAAAAACAAAAAAAAATAGATCTTGTAATAGTAGTACATATGGCTGGTCAAAGTGCGGATATGGAAAAAATTTTCAAATTAAAAAAAAAATATAAGTTTAAAATAATAGAAGACTCGTGCCATGCACTTGGAGGAAATTATAAGAAACATAAAGTAGGATCATGTAAATTTTCTGATATATCAACTTTTAGTTTCCATCCTGTAAAACCTATAACCACCGGTGAAGGTGGAATGGTTACTACAAATAATAAAAGTATTTACGAAAAATTGGTTTTATTTAGGACGCATGGTATTACTAAAGATCCTCTGAAGTTTGCAAATAAAAAAAATTCTAGAGATAATAAAGGCTCTATAAACCGTTGGTATTATGAGATGATCAACCTAGGTTACAACTATAGACTTACGGATATACAAGCCGTTCTTGGAAAAAATCAATTAACAAAATTAGACAAGTATACTAAAGAAAGAAATAAAATTGCTAAAATATACAACACTGCTTTTAAGAAAAATAATTTAATTTCAGTATTGGATGTAAAAGAAAACTCCTATCATGCATATCACCTTTATACTTTATTAATTGATTTTAAAACTTTAGGAAAATCAAGAAATGAAGTTATGAGGGAATTAGCTAATTTCAATATTGGATCACAAGTTTTATATATACCTATTTATCATCAACCGTACTTCAAAAAAAAATACAATTTTAAAATAAAATACTTTGAAAATTCAGAGAGATATTATCAATCGGCTCTTAGTATTCCTATTTTTTATGGTTTGAAAAAAAATGAGCAGAAATTTATTATATCAAAGATCAATAATATAATTTCTAAATAAATAGAAATTTAAAATATAGTAAAATTAAAGATATAATTTTGACCTATTTTTCACCAATTACATATAATATTTTTTTTATAATTTTGTTTTTTGTATAAGATTTATTCCATTTAATAAAAATTGATGGTTTTTTTGGTATATCATATTTTAAATCTAAACCAGCCATATTTTTAATTTTACCTGCAAAATATTTTTTATAAAGTTTCTTCGGATCTCTTTTTTTTAACTCGTTTATAGGCACATCTAAAAATACATCTGTATTATTTTTTATTTTTTTATAACTTCTTTGAACATCTTTGATTAAAGCCATAGCTGCAATTATGACGAATTTGTCCTTATTTATAAATTCTTTGCAAAGTTCAACATATTTCAATCCTAAAATTTTTCTTTTTTGATAAGAAAAAAAAAGTTTTTTTTTTATTTTTAATTTTTTTCTTAATACATCTCCATCAAGTAAAATTATATTTGAATACCTTTTTGATAAAATTTTCTTAATTTGTAATGAAATTGTTGATTTTCCTGAGCCTGAAAGACCTGTTATCCACAATAAGCCAGATGATTTTTTCTGTTTTTTAATCAATTTAATATTAATTTTATTGAATGAAATTAAGTATAATTTTGTTTTCCCAAACCTTTTAAAAATTTTTGCTTAAATAGTCTTGGTATATGCCAAATTCTTACAAACAGTTTAAATATTACTGCAGCAATACTCCAAGGGGTGACACTTGATAACTTTAGTTTTCTAAACCCTGAGAATGCAAAAGCACAATATAATGACCAACTATCATTATTTTTTGAATACGTTTTATGATTTTTATAATCAAAAAAATAATAATGATCAATTTTAGTCAAATCCACAGGGCACTTAGTAATTAAGTTGATTTTTTCCATAATCTTACTTGTTTCTTTATCGATAATACTTATTTCATCTTCAGTAAGAATATTTTTGTAATAATCATTTGGTTTTTTATTAATACCTTTATTTTTCCCTTGTTGAGAATTACCCATCCAAGGAATATTCATTAATGTGGGCTCGTAAAGAATATTTTCTGGTTTTATTTCAACTTTTTCACACAAATAGTTAATAATTTGTTTTGGGTCTTGGACAAGATTCTCAAACCTGTACACTACTAAGCCATTTTCAATACCAAACTTTTCTTGCAATAATCTAATTCTTGTTATTGACGTATTCCAAGTTCTTATGATTGCATTAAGATCATAAAGATCAAAATTTTTTATTAAAAATTTAGGTGGGAGTGGTTTTGCAAATCTTCTAGAACCAAAGAACCTTCTTGCAATCCTAGTTTTTTCAGCTGCAACATATCCTTTAATATTTCTAATTGGTACAGCTACAATTGACTTTTTAAAATCCTCAAAATACTTTTCAAAATTATTTAAAAATAGACCGTTGCTATCGTGTTGAATTACAACTTTTGGATCTTTTATATTTTTTCCATGATCCCAAGCCTCAAAATAAGCTTGATGCTTTCCAGAATATAGATCTAAATTATTTTCACTATTTTTACAATATTCATTTAATTTGGAGATATATAAATCATGATCGAAGTTTGTATTTATATTTGTTTCATAAAAAGCTTTTTCAAGATAATTTTTTCTAACACCAAATTTATCACTTTTTTCTTTTCCCCAAGAAAAAACTGGATCCTCTCTTCTTGCATCAAAATATTTATATATATCTAAATTTTTTTCGAAATCCGGTATGTGAGTTGGTGATCCAGTAATACCATCAACGAAACTATATAGATCTTTTTTAAAAGGAAAATTTAACTCCATTGGATACGACGCCACATTATAATGTCCATCAAATAGTCTAGCTAATAATGAGCCACCACTTCTGTTAATCCCTGCAATAAATATATATTTTTTCATCTAAAAAGTTAATTCATTATTTTCATATTGAATTATCAACTTATTTAAAATTTTTTTATTTTCATTAGATAATTTAGAAAAAAAATTTTTTAAATTTTTATCTCTTTGCTTATAATTAATTTTTCTAGGGCATTTTTGCTCTTTTAAAACGGTTTTTAAAAATTTTGTTTTACCTATAGAAAACCTGGAACATATTTGGTTAATAAATTTATTTGGATTAGTTACGAAATCGTCATGTTTAATTAAAATTATATTTTTTCTTTTTTTTGAGTTTAAATAATTTTTTTTAAATATTTTATTTAAATTATTTATCATTTGAACAATCTTGTCCTCTTTATTTTTTTGTTTTAATATTTTTTTTTCAATACCCAAGCAAAAAAAAGGTAACTTTTTTTCTTTATACATATATGTCAAGACAGTATTTGTAATAGATGAATAATGTTTGTTTACATAACCTTTTTTTATCCATGAAGTTATTAAATCAATAGGATGACGACTTATATTAATTATTTTTGGAAAATTGAATGACTTTTCTAATAATCTTAAGTTCATTAATCCTTCATGAAATAATATCGGAAAAAAATTATTTTTAAATTCCTTAGACTTTTCAAAATTACCTTTCTTGGTTGATCTCATTCTTTTTATATAAATATTTTTATTTTTATAATTATTTAAAGAGGTAAAATCGTTTTTTTTATTATTTAAATTTCTTCCTAATAATTTATCTTGTACATTTTCATTGATTGTTCTTTTAATCATATAATCAGCTGTATTAAAATTAATACTCTTCATATAATGCAAGACAGAAATATTTTCTGAAATTGTACTAAAAAAAAATTGTTCACAATCTTTTAATGATGAAATTATTGGACATAATAATGTTTTTCCAGATCTCGTAAATCCAGTGATCAAAATAATTTTTTTTGCACAAATGTTTATTTTGGGAAGCATTTTATTTTGATTTTAATTTATAAAGTTTTTCTGCAACATGCCAATCATCTTTATAATTAATATCTATAAACTGTAGATACGGAATTTTAATTATTGATGAATTGCTATTAAATATTATTTTTTCTCTAATCCAATTTTCTGATTTACCCCAATAAAACTGCCCTGCATCATGGTAAATTTCTTTTAAAGTCTGAGATCTTCTATTGTAATTTTTTTTATTAAATAATTTAACTTTACCATTTTTAAGGAAAAAACTTCTCTGTGGTGGACTTCTATATAAACATGCTGAAAAAACAAAACTATTATTTTTTTGTAATTTTTTGTAACCTTTAATTAGCTGTTTATAATCTAAAAGTGGTGAAGTAGGATAAATACAACATACATTTTTTGGATAGAGTTTTTTTTTTGCCAACCACTTTATCATATGTTTGACAGACTCATTAAAGTGTATTTTACTATTTGATAAATACTTTGGTCTTAAATAGGGAACTTCTGCTCCATAAAATTCAGAAATTTTTTTAATTTCTTTTGAATCAGTGCTAACTATTATTTTATTAAATAGTTTAGTTTTTTTTGCTTCTTTTATTGCATATGAAATTATTGGTTTTTTATAAAATAGTTTAATATTTTTTTTTGGTAATCTAGTTGACCCAATTCTTGCCGGGATAATTGCAATGTTCATTTTTTTTTAGCAACAATAATTATGTTATCTGAAAAATTTTTTAAAAATGGTAAAATTTTAAGATCTAATAATTTTTGTAAAAATAAATCTAGACTATACCAAAACCAATAAAAAATATTTTTTTTTGGAAAAAAAAAGGTTGCACCGGTTTTTTTTACAACTTTAAAGTCAAAATATTCTAGTATTTTTTTTAATCTTCTGTACGAATACATTCTTTTCTTAATTTTATATTTCCATTTATCTTCTCCTTTAGTCATAAACTTCGTATTCATCAATTTTGAATTTTCAAATCTTTTAAAAAATTTTTTTAATTTACTATTACACAGCATAGATTTAAATGATGGAGAAATTAAGAATTCTTCTTCAAAAATAAAGTAAATTAATCTCAAAATTAAGCTTCTAGGATATATTAAATCAAGTAAAGCGTACATATTAGCTTGGCATACAATAATATGAGAGTCTTTTTTTAAAGTTCTTCTAATCTCATTAAAACATTTTTCTAAATTACCAACATACTGCATAGATCCCACGATCACACATACATCAAAATGATTATCATTTAACAAATATTCTTTTTCTATACTTTGATTTAAAAATTTTGCTTTTCCTGATTTAACATATAGTTCACATTTACTCTCAGATTCTTCACAAAGATGTTTGGATATGTCTATTCCAACATAATCAAATCCCAATTCGCAAATTTTTTTTGCAGTTTGGCCAGCTCCACACCCTAACTCTAAAATTTTTGCATTTTTTGGTAAATTTAATTTTTTAATATAATCTAAAACTTTTTTTTGTCTTAAAATTAAGTGGCCACTTAAGTGATTATTTTCATCATAAGTAAAATGGTGCCATTTTTTTGTTTTTTCATCATTCCACCAATTTTTCACCTCCTGATCTTGTATATCTTGATGAGGAATTTTTAATTTCATAAGTAAAAATCTTTTCTATTTAGTACTGAAATAGTGTTAGCTCTTGAATTTTTTCTAGCAAAAGCAGCATAAATTAAAAAAATATTATCATTTCCATAAAAAATATCTTTTTTATATTTATCCATTTGCTTATAAATAAAGTCATCCATTATTCTTTTAAAATTTGGTGTCTTAACTACAGAAACATTATATCTTAGTAAAGAGAGATCATGAACTTTTTGACTATCTGTAAAAACAAATAATTTAAAACCAGGATTTATGTTCAATATTTTTTCTATTACGTATCCCTTTCTTGTAAAAATAACAATCCTTGCAGATTTTTCATCAACTTTACTTAATGAGCTAAATATATCTTGAATTTTATTATTTTTATTTTTTTTAAATTTTCCTTCCTTATTTTCAATTTCATTAAAATTTTTAAACCATTTCAATATAGAAAGAAATTTTTTTGAAGTTGCTGTTTCATCACTTAACATCAAATAATCTGCATTTAAAGATTTTGAAAAACTTAAAGAAATTATTTCACTTTTAGAAGGGGAACTATTATAAAGCATTGACTCTAAATTTTCGGTTGCCATTATTAGTAACTTTCCACTTTTTTTAGCAAATTTAGAAATTTTAATTGTTTCTTTATATAAGTTATTTGCTCCAATCTCAGCAGATAAATCTCCTCTATCGATCATAATAATATCTGAATTTTCAGAGATCTCTTTTACATTGTCACAGCCGAGAGTGTTTTCAACTTTTGATACAATAATTTTGCTCGATTTTTTTTTGATACTTTTTATAATTTTACAATTTTGAACATAACTTAAACCAATAGCATCAACTTTTAATTTTGATATTTTTTTTAAAAAATTAATATAAACTTTTTCTTGTAATTTATCACTGTAAACTGAGCCTGGAATGTTCAGCCCTTTTTTTGAAAGTAATTTAACTTCATTAAGTGATTTTCCTAAAATGAAGTTTTTCCCACTAGATAAATATTTAAAATTATATCTACCATCAGAAACAGTAAAGTTCTTAATTTTTTTAAATTTAGGCAAGGGTTTTGTCAGAGGAATATTTAAAAAACTGCTTTGTTTTGTTGATTTTTTTTTTGAAAAATAAAATCTTACGACTTGGTTTTTTTTTATCTTTAACATATTTAAATTTGCTGTTCTTGGTTTAATTCCAGGTAAATCAATTAATATTTTACAGTTTGGATTAATTTTTTTAATCAAATTTGAGGTTTTTTTGTGCCACTCAATAGTATTATGTGCACCGTTAAGTCTTACAAAATTAGAGTGCTTTAGAATTTTTTTAAGATTATTATAATTTTGAGAAATTGGTCCAATAGTACACAATATATTGCTCATTTTATTTAATAATTTTTCTTCTTATATTCGTAGCTGAAATACTTTCAATTTTTTTTGATAATTTTATCTTTTTAATTTTGTAACCTACTTTTCTTCCATATATCACAGCTCCTACTACAGGTACTTTTATTATTATATAATTATCCTTATAATTCTTTAAAGACTCGTTAATTTTTTTTTTTTACATATGAAAAACTAAAAGGATTTCTTTTATTTATGCCTTGGCTATCCATTACTAAGATACAAACTTGACCATATTCTTTTAAACCCTTAAGAAACATTTGTTTGTGACCCTCATGAAATGGTTGAAATCTTCCTATATATATACCACTTTTAGATTTCCAATTAAATTTCATCTAAATTTTATTAATATTTTATATATTTAGATGTAACATATAAAAATTTAAAAGATATTAATTTTCAAAAATAGTCTAAAAAAAATTTATTGTTAAATAAACTAAATTTATGGTATCCACTGCGAATTAATTATTTGCAAAAATTTTCAACCCTAAAAAAAAGAGTTAAAAATGCTTGAAATAGAGGCTCTTTATATAGTCATTTTCTTTTTAATAATAACAATACAAACAATTATTGGTGTTGGAGTTTTAGTTTTGGGAACTCCTATAATGCTTTTATTAAATCATACACTCCCTGAGATAATACAAATTTTACTTCCAATTTCAATTTTAACAAGTCTTATAAATATTTTTTACTTTAATGTAAGTAATAAAAAAAATAAATTTAAAATTAGTAAAGAGACAATAAAATTTTTTTTCTGCTTATGTATACCTTCAATATTTATAGGAACTATTATATTGAAAAATTTTTACGAATTTATAAACTTTAAAATATTTGTCTCTTTTATAATTTTTTTAAGTTTATTGATTAAATTATTTTCAAAAGATAATATTTTGGTGTTTTCAAACTTTAAAAAAAAAATTTTTCTTACCACAATTGGTTTGATTCATGGGCTTACCAACTCAGGTGGATCTTTGTTATCAATATTTTTTCTTGCTTTAAACGGAAATTCAAAAAGTGAAACGCGTTACGATACAACGTTTTTTTATTTATTTTTAGCATTTTTTCAATTTATAATATTTATGTTATTTTTTGAGATTAATTTTTCGATAAAATTAATTTTAAATTATATTGGTATAATCTGTATAGGTGTTATTTTTGGCAACATTATTGAAAGAAAAATTGGAAAAAAAGTTTTTTCTTTATTGGTAGATCTTTTGGCTTTGCTCGCAGGTATTTTTTTAATTATTCTATAATTTAAAATAATATTAGTATTATCGTGCTATCTGCCTTTTCTCAACTCAAGTGTTTCATCAGTGTCACTAATTTTAACAGTCTTTCTCAAGCTTTCAGATGGTAGTTTGCTTAAATCTATATTTTTAAAATTCCAAATAATATGTTCAAGAATCATTTTAAAAAACCACTTTAGGTTACTCGATTCTCTATAAGCTATTAATATACATAAAAAAGGATAAGAAAATTTATTCCAAGAGAAAAGCAATCTTAGTCCATCTACTATTCTAGGCGCTGGTTGAAAGTTAAAATATGGATTTTTATTATTTTGAGCTTTAAATTTATCTAATTCATTTTCAAGTGTTGACTTAAAATTTGTTTTAAAAAGTCTATTAAATATCATCTTAGACAATCCAATAAAAACCTTTGTCTTTGGCATATTTATTTTAAGGTTAATTTTTGCATGTTCTCTCCAAACCTCCCACTCCATCTTGTAACGCCACGAAAAAACTTTTAACAAAGGTTGTTTAGTGAAGTTTATAAAGTGATCATTATCGTAGGCATCTTTATCACTTATATAAATTAAATATTTTTCTTCCCCATCTATAGTTTTAGATAGATACCCGTTTTCTCTTGCATACTCATAAAGTGGAGTTCCTGGAAGAGATTGAGCATAATTTACACTCATTTGATAATTTAATTTATTTCTAAATGGATCTGGATAATATTTCATAGTATTTTTTATGAAATCAATTGTTTCATCTATAGTTTCATCAGTCTCTCCAGGCATTCCTATTACAAATTGCATTACGGTTGTTAAACGAGCTTCATACGTAGCTTTTATGGCCGCTATATTCTGATCTAAAGAAATTTTTTTTTCCATAACTTTTAACATTTTAGGACTTCCACTCTCAATACCATATAAAACGTTTTCGCAACCATTAGCTCTCCAAAGTTTTAGCATTTCTAAGTCAACAGTGTGAGCTCTCACACCACCTACACTCCAAGTAAAACCTAGTGAACCAAATGTTCTAGCCAACTCTGCAGTTTCATCTTTGTAGGATCCAAAATTTTCATCACCTACCGAAATATAACCAACTCCATATTTTTCTTTTAACATAACAAGATGGTTTTTAATTTTTTCTAATGGACTTACCCTGTAACCTTTTTCAAACCGGTGGCAAAAAGTACATCTCGCAACGCAGCCTTTTGCAACAATTACGACTGCAGTTTTTCCATCAGTAAAATTGACCTCTGGATCGTACGTTCTCCCTCCTCTTTGAGCAATATAGTGATCAATAGAATTATCATCCTCTAAAATTGAATAATCAGGATCTTCCAACAATGGTGCTGGAAGTGGATGTTCATATCCTGTAAATCTAAGATTATCTGTCTGATCAATAAATGTTATTCCTTTAATCTTTAATAAATCCTCATCGGAAGTTTTTTTATTTTTTATTGCATTAACTAAATTTTTAACAATAATTTCACCATCTCCTACAACACAATAGTCGACTTTTGATTTTCTATGAAGAACATTGGCGCTAGCAACTAAACCACCTCCAACAATAACTGTAGTCTTAGGATTAATATCTTTAATTAAATAAGCTAAGTATTTAGTATATGCATAAGCTGTTGAAACAACTGCGCTTATTCCAACAAAATCAAATTGATGTTTTTTAAAATATTCGTAATTTTGATTTTTATTCCATCTATGATAATCAATGTGATGAAAATGAACTTCTTCACCATTGTTTCTTAATGACTGAATAATAGCCATTGATCCAAACGGTGGAAATGCTGTTGGTACTGGTCGAATAGGTGTTGTTACTATGCAAATCTTCATATGGATATTAATATCATTATTCTATCAAAATAAAACTATGACAAATTTATTCGGTCTTACCTGCTGATTTTGAACTTAATGATGTAAGATTTATAAATTCCTTCGATAATAGCAGAAAATATAAAAGTTGAAATAAGACTATAAGCGAAAAATGGTATTGCTAGGGTATAGCACAATATTAACCCTTTTAGTGTGTAACCATAATTTCCAAGGGTCCAAACTCCAAAATTTGTAATAACATAGAATAAGCATGCTCCCAACAATGATCCAAAAATTCTGTTTAAAATATTTTTTGCAAAAAATTTGGAAACCAACCCAATCAAAATTATACTTCCCCAAGTAAAAAAAGTTGTTGCATGAAGGCCTATAATTAAATCTGTAAATATAAAACTAAGCAATACTAATGGAATATATCTCATGCCAAATATAACAGGCACATAAAAACTTAATGCCAACAAACTTGTAAAATTTGGTGGATGTGGAATAAACCTACTAGCTGACAATACAATTAATACACCAATTGCAACTTTAATATAATGCATAAATAATAATTATCATTTAAATTTTAACGCTACAACTGTTTAATATTTGATACCAATTTTTATAGACCTTTTTTCCTGATTGTAGCCGTGAGGTCTTTGATATGTTTCATCAAAAGCATTTGAAAGTTTAATAAAAAAATTACTATTTACTAACTTTTTTGTAATCATTATATCAATAATATCTGTACTATCCATTTTAATGGTACTAAAATTTGTAGAATGTGTATCAAAATGTTTTCCGTAATGATTATATTTTAAATTAAAATTTAAATCTCCAAAAAAACTATTATTAATTTTTTTTGAAAGATTTAGACCATAATTTTCTTCTGGTCTCCTTAATTGATCTGCATTATTTTCTTTTTTTGATGATAAAAAAGAATTGAATAAGTTCATATTTAAATCCTTAAACTTAATATTTAATTGAGTATTCAAACCAGATTGATTTAAATCAATATCGTCACTATCGTTTTGGTATTTATTATTAATATATTCAATGTTATTTTGTATATTTGCTTTGAAGGCTCTCATTGAAAGATTTACATTTTCATTAAAAACTATATTAGAATAAATCTCATAAGTATTACTTTTCTCAGGTTTTAAGTTCTTGTTTCCCGAATACCCATAGTTATCGGTACCAAACATTTCATACAGAGTAGGGTTTCTAAGTCCATTCATATAAGATACACCAAGGTTAAAATTTTTAAGCTTTTGATCAAAGTTTAGTTTATAAGTGTAGTTTGATTTTGTTTGTTTATGATTGTCACTTCTGCCAAATAAAGAAATATTTGAATTTTGAGCTACATTCCAACCTAAATTACCATAAACAGCTAAATTATCTGAATGACCTTTTGTTGAAGCTTCATAAGAACCATTATTCTCAAAATATCCCCAATCATATTTATATTCAATCCCTGCTCCAAAGGAAATTTTTTGATTAACTAATCTAGAGAGATCATACTTTAGTCCTAGGACTTCACTTTCATATGTATCAATTATTCCTCTTTCATCATATTCTCTGTCATAAATATTATAATAAAAAATGTAATTATTTTTTTGTGACTTGTTTTGATTTTCTAAACCAAATTGTATAGATCCCATTTTATTATCACTTTCATAATCAGTTTGAATAGTATTGGAATTATCGTACTCTGCTTTAGTTTGTCTAAGGTAAGTAGAATTATAAAATCTTAAATTTTCATTGATATATTTTTCATAATTAATATTTGTTGAATAATTTTTTACACCATCATTTTCATCATTAATATTTCCTCTAGCGCTTATTGTTTCATTATTAACCGCACCTATCTTTAAATTTAGTGAGGAATTATTATTAATAAATGTTTTGTTTCCAGAAAGTTCATAGTTTGCATTATAATCAGTTGTTAATGATAAGGAATCTTTGTAATCTCCAGTCAAAATTATATTTATGGCCCCTCCTATAGCATTAGTTCCAAAGTGTGTTGCACTCGAACCAGGGTATATTTCAATTTGTTGAACTGTTTGAATAAAATCTACACCAAAATCATGTAATCCCTGGGTAGTTGACTGATCATTAATGGGAATTCCATTAATCATTACCAGTGTATGATTAGAGCCAGTTCCTCTCATAAAAATGGATGCTTGCTGACCTTTGGGCCCAGATTGAGTGATATTAATATCTGGAATCGTATTTAGAATATCAACAAGATCAATAGCGCCACTTTCAATAATTTGTTTTTTACTAATTATAGTTTTATTTATTCCAGATTTAGAAAAATCTGAGGAATTTGGTAACAAACTAATTATTTCAACACATGGAATTTTATTTTTATTATCCCATTTACAAGAATATGCACTATTTGTTTCTTCGGCGTAAACGTTTTTAACTACAAAATAAAAAACAAATAAAAAACTTAGTCTTAATATCATACGACACAATACTCTCTTTAAACATCACTAAGTAAGTGATGTTTGTTAATTTAATAATGCCGTTGTTAGTTAAAATTGTGAACTAGACTTTCCCTGGCCCTCGTTCAACCCCGGACTATGTTGGGTGGCGCTCCGACTTTACGGTTGCAGGCACAGCCAATGAATTTAACATTGATTTCCCACTCACTTATTCAACACAAATAAAAAAATATATAAAATTCTTTAGTTGTCAATAAAAAATTAATTTTAATTTTTATATATTTTTTTATTTTTTATTTTAAATATAACATCACATTTTTTAATTAGCTCACTATCATGTGTAATTAATATAATAGACATATTCTTTTTTATTCTTGTTATATCTTTAATAATTTCATTTTCTGTATTTTTATCTAAAGCATTTGTTGCTTCATCTAAGATTAAAAGTTTTGGTTTTAAAAGTATAGCTCGTGCAATAACAATTCTTTGTTTTTGACCGCCAGATAAAAATATACCATCATGTCCTATAATCGTATCTTCTTTCTTCGGAAGTTCATTAACAAAGTTATTTATTCTAGCTAATTGAATTGCTGATTTAATTTGTGAGTTTTTAATTTTTTTTTGTTTTCTATTGAAAATAATATTATTTTTAATCGTATCATTTAATAAAAAAGGATCTTGCGGAACATATCCGATTAAGTCATTTTCGAATTCAAATCTATTAGCAATTACTTTATTGTTAATAGTAATTTTATTTTTTGGTAAATCCAAAAGACCAATAAGATAATCTATTAAAGTTGTTTTGCCTGAACCACTTGCTCCATAAATGCCAATTATATTATTCTTTGTAATTGCCATTTCTGCTTTATCAAATAATTTATTTTTCGACCCTGGATAAACAAAATTTACATTTGCGTATTTAAGTTTTTTATCAAAATTAATTAAAGTTTTTTTGGATGAAATTGACTCTAAACCACCATTATCTTGTTTAAAAGATTTATTATTTTGTAGATCTTTTTGAACAATGTTAAAAAAGTTTTGGTATATTTTTATCATAGAAAGGTTTGTGGTTATTGTATTAAATGATGGAATCAGTCTTAAAGAAATAACAGAAAGTAAACTTATTTTATTAATTAAATCTTTTTCTAAACTGCCGCTTTTAAACATAAAAAAAGCTGCAATGATTATTGCAATTAACGCAGTAATTTCAAAAGTGATTCTAGGTAAACTAATAATGAATGCCCTGTAAAAGTAAAAATCTCTTACATCGTAAAGCAACTTTTCAAATTTTTTTTGAAGGTAGGTGTTATTTTTATAAATAAAATTCTCCTTTAATGAACCAAATGTTTGGGTTAAAATTGATATAATTTTTGTTTGGCCAACAATAAATTTATTGGAAATTTTCTTAAGAAAGTTTTTAAATACTTTAAAAAAGATTAATCCAATTATTAAAAAAATAAAAAAAATTATTAGAACTGGATGATTATTTGAGACAAATAAAAGTACCACAATTCCAATCAATAACATAAATTCCTTGATTAAATTAAATATGACAAACAAATAATCAACTGCTGAAATAGAATCACTACTAATTTTTCGGATTAATTCTTCAGGTTTTTTTTGTATTTTTCTTAAGTAGGATTTACTGCTAAAGTTTAAATATAAATTTTTTGATTGAATAAAAAATAACTTGCCAGCAAATTTAGCCTGAGAAAAATTATAGATAACAAGAAATAGATTTTTAACAAAGAAAAAAAAAACTATACAAAATAAAATTTCTGTATAATTAAATTTATAATCAATCTTAAATATTGTATTTAATAAAATTTCATTTCCAGTAAGAATACTGCCCAAAGAAGCTAGTGATACCAAAGAAATAGCTTCTAAAAACACAAGAGATAAAGATGAAAATAACAAGAAAACAAATTTTGCTAAGTTTTCTTTTTTGACTATTATATTCAATAATATCTTTAAATCTTGCATAAAATAATGTTAACAATCTTTGTTTAACTCAAGGAGCAATTTTTTCAATCAAAATTGAACCTAATTAGATTTCAATTTAAAGGTATCTAAATTTAAATTTATCATTTTTATGTTTTACTTAGGATATGACGATCTATAAAAATATACTATACTTGAATTTTCGTTATTCTTTTAGAAATTATAATAATTAAAAGTTAAATTTTTAAAAGAAACTTACTTATTTAAAATACTTTGAATTAATTTAGACAATTTTTTATTTTTATAGTCAAAAACTATAAAATTATTGAAATGTTTATTGTTAATTTTAAACCATTTTTGATAACTTAGATTTAAATTAGATCTTAAGTATTTATTAATTTTTTTTTCATTGATATCACAAAAAAAATTATTTTTTTTAAAAAATTTTGGCCATCCGAACTGATCTTTATAGTAAATATTATTTTTTTTTATTACTCTGTTATGAAAAAAAAAAACTTTTTTGTTTCTTGTCAAAGCTTCATATCCGAGAGTAGAGTCTATCGTAATTATATTTTCGTAATTATCAATCATATTATAAATGTTATGATCTCTTAAACCTCTAAAATTTTTTATGAAAGAATTATAGAAATTCATCTCGAGATTATATTTTGAAATAGCTTTTTTATTGTAACGAAACATAATGTCTAAATTTAATTTATTTTTAAAACAATAAGTTTCTAAAATTGGTAACAATTTTTTCTCTAAAGAATAAAATGTTAAATATTCATCATTAGAAACGTTATTAGTTCTTGGATAAAATTGACTTAAAAACAATATGTTTTTGTTTGATTTCTGATTTTTTTTAATTTTAACTAAATTATTTCTAAACGAACCATTTATTATGGAATTAGATTTAATATATTTTTTTAGATACTCCATGTAATATTTGTTGTGTGTAAAAAAATAATCTACCTCAAGGGGTATATCTTTTTTTTTTGCTTTTATTAATTCTGCAAAAAATGGTTCTCTACTTTTAAATCGATAACCGTTTTGAACAACTATAAAGCACTTATTTGGATGTAATTGCTTCAGCTTATAAAAATTAATGTCATTGTCAATAAATGTAATAATCACTTTTGGCTTGGCAAACTTTATAAAAATATTTGCATAATTTAAATAGGAGATTTTTCCAGTAATTAAAGTTAATAGGGCAACAAATAAATTTATTTCATTTCTATCAATATAAACTTTAGATAAATTTTTTTTATTTATTATTTTTTTTAAAGGACTAGAGGATTTATTGTACAATAAAACATTTGACTCTGAAGATATTTTAAGAAAAAAAGATTTTTTTAAAATAAATTTGATAAAGACACTGATTTTATTTAACATAATCACAATTATAAAATAAATATTTAACAAAATATATACATTTAACTTTAATTAATGAAAATTTTAATCACAGGATCCTCTGGGTATATTGGTTCATGTTGTTATGAATATTTCAAAAAAAAATTTGATACTTATGGACTTGATAAAGATAAACCAAAAATAAATTACCAAAAGAAATTTTATAAATGTAACTTATTAAATCATAAAAAATTAGATGAATTTATAAAGCAGCTTAAGCCAGAGGTAATTATTCATCTTGCGGGACAGTCAACTGTGGATTTCATAAAAAATAAAAAAAATTATATACAAAATAATAACTTAGCAACAAAAAACCTTATTAATTCAATAAAAAAAAACAAGATCCCTAATTTAATTTTTTCAAGCACAGCTGCTGTTTATAAATCTTCTGAAAGATCAATAAAAGAGAATAGCTTAATAAAGCCAAACAATATTTATGGAAAAACTAAATTATTTTGTGAAAATTATATAAAATCTTGTTTAAAAGAAAATAAAAACATCAATTATATTATTCTTAGATTCTTTAATGTATGCTCATCTTTGCCTACTTATAAAATTGGTGAATTTCATAATCCAGAAACACATTTAGTGCCCATTATGGCAAAAAAATTAAAAAACAAAGAAAAAGTATTTATATATGGAAAAGATTACAAAACGAGAGACGGAACTTGCATAAGAGATTATATTCATATTTTAGATATAATTATTGCTTTTCATAAAAGTATAACCTTCTTAAAAAAAAACAAAAAATCTGCAGTGATTAATTTAGGAACTAATGTTGGATTTTCATGTCTTGAAATTTTTGAAAATTTTAAAAAACATTTTTTGAGACAAAATAATATTCTTAACTTTAAAAAAAGAAGAAAAGGAGATGTTTCAAAATTATTATGTGATAACAAAAAAGCTTACAAATTATTAAGTTGGAAACCAAAAAATTCAAAAATAAAAAAAATTATTTCTGATGAAATTAAATGGTTAAAAATTTTAGATAAAAAGAAATTGAAAAGAATTACTATCTATTAAATAATTAAGATTTTAAAAGCTCATCCCAAGTAATTGGTGAGTCTTTTTTTATATCTACCACTACTTTTTTTCCCAAAATTAAGTTTAAATATTTTGGATAAAGACCATGGCCTGGACCTTTTATAGTAACATTATTTAAAGTTAGTTTCTCACCTCTTTTAATATTCTTACTGGTAAATATACTTTTTCTTTGAGAATTAATTTGTAAATTTTCACTAAAAGATGGCTTTTTAATACCATCTCCTAAAGCAGAAAAAATCATATCTCTATTTTTTGATAAAATTTTTAAATCTTTAAAATCGGCTGAAAGTGCATGATCTGAACCTTCTAGCAATTTATTTAAAGTAAAATGTTTTTCTATTACGTGAGCACCTAGTGCCATGGCGGCTGTAGAAATTACATTACCAACAGTATGATCTGAATAACCAACTGGAATTTTAAATGTTTTTTGTAAATTTGGAATTGTGTTTAAGTTTATATCTCTAGGATCTGCTGGATAGGATGAAACGCAATGAAGTAGTATTAAATTTTTGTTGTCTTGCGAAGCTACAGCTTCCAATGCGTCTTCAATTTCACCCATACCGCACATTCCAGTTGAAAGTATGATTGGTTTCTTCTTAGATGCTATATATTTTAACAAAGGAAGATTCACAGCATCAAATGATGCAACTTTAAATGCTTCAACATTAAATTTTAATAGTAAATCTACTGATTGTTCGTCAAAAGGAGTGGAAAAAATAGGATAATTATTTTTTTTAGACCATTCAAAAGCTATCTCATGATCTTTTGCACTCAATTGTAATCTCCTAAACATTTCATTCATACTTTCTTCAGCCTCAACGTTTTTTTCAACGTACTTAGCTGATTTAGCTATGTTTGAAACTCTATCAGCAAAATAAGTTTGTAACTTTGCAATATCAAATCCTGATAATTTTGCTTTTTTCAGCATCTCTAGTATAATTTTCTTACTACCTTGATGGTTGATACCTATTTCAGCAATTAATAATGGTGGATTGTTTGCACCTATATTTTTATTTCCTATTTGTACTGTTTCATTAAATTTAAATGGTCTCGCTATTTTAATATTTTTGTTAATAAGTGAATGTTCAGAAGAAAAAAGATCTACTGTATCTCTAGCTTTTAAAAACATCACCTGCATATCACCATAGGAATATTCTGCAGCGCCACCAACAGAATATAAATTTTCATACTGGTTAACTGTTGAATTTGCCTTAGCTAGCTCCTCCTCATATCCTAAATACATAATTGGATTAATAGTAGGAAATACTCTAGTAAAACCTTTTTCAAACAATTTAAATTTACTAAATCCTAATCCACAAAATTGTTTAAAAACCTCTTTACGAAGTTCTTCAGGGTCTTTTTTAATCAAATCTGGCTTTGTTCTGTATGAAATTTCAAAACAAAGCAAAGTTTTATTTTTGGGATAACCTATATCTGAATATTTTTTTTGTTCAGTAACTCTATGAAAATAATTTTCATCATGCGCAAAATAAATTGACTGAGCATCTTTTGGAAGTATTTCAGATTGATTAACTATAACATATGCTAAAATATAAGAATTATATTGTAATTTAGTTCTATAACCCAACATTTCAGATGTTTTAGACAAAGGTATTGTTGAAATAATGATAGAATCTTTTGAGTCTATTATCTT
>MDTG01015024.1_pt1 | contig 40605 bp, 45 predicted proteins | sample 811421 | NCBI WGS metagenome assembly MDTG01 (sample SAMN05326645, study PRJNA326480) | marine metagenome | isolation source: seawater | place: Pacific Ocean: South East | collected 2011 | reverse complement strand
TTAATTGGAGAGATGGCCGAGCGGTTTAAGGCGCACGCTTGGAAAGCGTGTTTAGGGGAAACTCTTTCGTGGGTTCGAATCCCACTCTCTCCGCCATTTATTGGGTAAGTTAGTTCTCTATCACAAGACGACATATAGGCATTGCAAATCTTCCTTGATTTTTAAATACTCCTTGATCTTTTGATGTCGCGATCAGGCTAGATAATTTAGAGAGCATTGAGCTGTGAGCTTTTGGAGGTAAAATAAATGATGCATAAAAAAACCCAGCTGCTGTTCTTGTTACTTCATCAATAGGCCCCCTCATTGAAACTACTTTAGTTTCTACTTTTACATTTGCATCAGGAAAAACTTCACTTGCAATATCACTTAAACTTTCTGTGCTACGAATTCTAGGATCGCCTAAATCAATTTCACCATAATTAGGAAACTTATCTTGTACATATCCATAGATTAAATCATAAACATCAGAATACCCAGGCGCTATATTCATTGGTCCATTGACCAAAGCTGCAAACTGTCCGCCTGAAGATAGTACACGACGAACCTCTTTTAATACTGGGATAATGGGATCCATTAAAGTCAAAGCCCAATGACACAACACTACATCTAATGAACTATCATTTATTACTCTCAAATTTTGAGCTTTTAGTTTAAATAAATTGACTGAACTATCTGATATACGTGCCCTGGCGAGTGCTAACTCTTCAGGACTAATGTCTACTCCTGTTAATTTTAGATTTTTATTTCGATCATACAAAATTTTCAATAATGGCCCCGATCCACACGCAAGATCAAGCACACGGGTGCCATCTGTATTAGGCACAATTTTAGCAAGCCATTCATAACTATTAAGTCCAGTCTTATCACGACAGGAACTTGCACATTTTTCAGTGAACCCGGTATGTTGTTGATGTACAGTTTTTAGATGGGCTAGTAGCGCTTTACCATCCGGCCGTTTATTCTTAGCAATACTATCAGTCCAGACGGAATTTAGACTGTTTTGGTCGTTTATATTTCTATCTGTCATCAACTGGCCAGCAAATTGGATTAAGGGGGCTAGCAGCTATATCGCCTGGTTTTACATTGGGCATAAACTTCTGCCAATCTCCAGAGACCATAGTAGGAGAATTAATTACTCGCGCTCCATCTTTATAATAAGTATTTGCTAGAGCAACACGGCTACGATTAGTTCCATTTCGTGAAGCAGTATGAAAGTTTAAATTGTGGTGAAAACTAACCTCACCCAAGTCAAATGGAGTTTCGTTTATTGTAACACCATTTTTAGAGAACACTTCAGCCACACCTTTGTCATAACCAGCACCTTTCTTTTCAAATTTAACAGCAGTAACTAGTTTGTGTACATCAATTGGGTAAGCAAAAGAAAGAGGTCCCATTTCAATTGGGGTAGGTTGAGCTGGTATCCATGCAGTTACCACATCATTTGTATCCAACGGAAAATGATGGTCATCATAATGCCATGGTGTTCTGCCACATCCAGCTTGTTTTGCTAAAATATTGTCGTGATAAAGTCTTATAGTTGGTACTCCAAGTAGATTTGCTGAAATTTGTCCTAAACGCGGTGATAACACGTATGAACGTAATAGTGCGTTTTTAGGCCAGATCATTTCAAGACTAAGAAACCGATCGTGCGCACCTTTATCAGGGTCAACATTAAAAGCTTTTTTTAACAGATTGATTAATTCAACCCGAAGTTTTAGTACAGTTCCAGGTGTGAAAACTTTTTTAAGTTTAATGAAACCATTTTTTCTAAAGAAAATAATTTGATCATTCGTTAACGGATAGGTTTCAGCCAATTCAGATTTAACTTCATCATCACTAGGAATTTTAACATTTGGTAAGGGTTTTGCTTTAATAATTGTTTTTTTTATGTTTTCATTATCCGCAAGACCAACATACCAATCCCACCAAGCTTGGTTATCTTTATCCCAAGGCTTACTGATGTCGGTATCATTAAGCATTTCTGAATTCGATTTATCTTGTGAATTTTTCATAAAACTTACATATACTATTTTTTGAAATTAGTAAGGCTCAAGTTAGTCGCTTTGAGAGCATGCATAAGAAAAACTCTCTTTAAGTTCGAATCTCACTTTCTAAAGCATATTTTTTACACTTTTAACAAAACACTAAAAAAAAAAATTATTTCTTAAATAAGTGCTGTTTTCATTAGTTAATTTAGGTACTTTAAATTAAGTAATTTTATTTAACACTCAAAAAATGATATGATTAGTATTTTCATATAAAATTTATGGCAAAATCAGAAATAAATCAAAACTACAAAGCAGATTCCATTAAGGTATTAAAAGGTCTTGAAGCTGTAAGAAAAAGACCTGGTATGTATATTGGTGACACTGATGATGGCACAGGTTTACATCATATGGTTTATGAAGTAGTAGATAATTCCATAGACGAAGCACTCGCAGGATTTTGTAAGAATATTTTAATAGAAATTAATATAGATGGCTCAGTTTCTGTTTCAGACGATGGTAGAGGTATTCCTGTTGACTATCATAAAGGTGAAAAAAAATCTGCTGCAGAAGTTATAATGACCCAATTACATGCCGGGGGCAAATTTGATCATAATTCTTATAAAGTTTCTGGTGGTTTACATGGCGTTGGTGTTTCAGTAGTTAACGCTTTATCAAAAAAATTAGAGCTTGAAATAAACAGAGATAGCAAAAAATATTATGTTGAGTTTATAAATGGAGATGCGAAATCACCTTTGAAACAAATTGGTAAATCAAAAGAAACTGGCACTAAAATTACATTTCTACCTTCACAAGAAATTTTTTCGTCAACTAAATTTAGCAGCCAAATTATACAAAAAAGAATGCGAGAACTTGCATTCTTAAATAAGGGTGTAAAACTGACTGTAATTGATAAGACACAAAAAAAAGCAAAGACTTCAGAATTTAAATTTGATGGAGGACTAAATGAATTTGTAAGTTTTTTAAATCAAAAAAAAGACAAATTAAAAAATAAAAATGGCAAAGATCTATTTAAAAAACCAATTTTTATAGAAGGGTCTAAAAATGGTATTAAACTTGAATGTTCAATGGAGTGGAACTCTAATTATTCAGAGGATGTATATGCTTATACTAATAATATTTATCAGAAAGATGGAGGAACTCATTTACTCGGATTTAGAAGTGCTTTGACAAGAGTAATTAATAAATATGTAAATGATAATAATATTTTAAAAAAAAAATAAATTTGTAATTTCTGGTGAGGATATCAAGGAAGGTCTCATTGCAATTTTATCGATTAAAATGCCAGATCCAAAATTTTCATCACAAACAAAAGACAAGCTTGTTTCCTCCGAAATTAGAAACATAGTTGAAACTATGATAAATGAAAAATTATCAATCTGGTTTGACCAGAACCCCAGTATAATTAAAATTGTTTTGTTGAAAGTGATACAAGCGGCTCAAGCAAGAGATGTTGCAAGAAAAGCAAGAGAGAGCGTGAGAAGAAAGGGGGCCTTAGAACTAACAGGACTTCCTGGGAAATTAGCAGACTGTCAAAATTCAAAAAGGGATGGAACAGAACTTTTTATTGTTGAAGGAGACTCAGCTGGAGGATCAGCAAAACAGGGAAGGAACAGAGAATTTCAAGCAGTATTACCACTCAGAGGTAAAATTCTAAATACATATGTTGATTCTAATGGATCAAAAAAAAATGGCAACCAACTAGACACAAAAACAAAAGCACTTTCAAAGATGATTTCATCAAATGAAATTGTCACGTTAATTAATGCTTTAGGTTTAGATCCAAAATCTGAGGAATTAGATTTAAATGATTTAAGATATGGAAAAATAATTATTATGACAGATGCAGACGTAGATGGATCTCACATAAGGGCTCTTCTATTAACTTTTTTTAATAATAATCCGTTTAATAAATTGATTGAAAATGGACATGTATATTTAGCCCAACCACCCTTATTTAAGTTAAATAAATCTGGAAAAAGTATTTATATTAAGGATGAGAAGGAATTAGAAAATTTTATATTTAAAAATTCAACAAAATTAAAAAAAATCAAAAAAAAATTCTAAAGAATTCGAGGGAATATTTTCTGAGGAAAAATCTAAATTAAAAATACAAAGGTTTAAAGGTCTAGGTGAAATGAATCCTGATGAATTATGGAACACAACTCTTAACCCTGAATATAGAAACTTGTTACAAGTTGTATACTCTAAAGATCAAAAAAAGGATCAAAATATAATTCATACATTAATGGGAAATGACGTAAGTATAAGAAGAGAATTTATTATTTCAAATGCAATTGATATAAAAAATTTAGATATATAGCATGGAAACAAAAAATGTTTCTAATATTTATACCTTAAATAAATCAACCTATATTAATCTTAGATGGATAGCAATTATTGGGCAATTATTAACGATTAATATTGCAGCCTATATTTTTAATTTTAAATTTTATTTAACAATTACAAATTTTATAATTTTTGTTGGAGTATGTACAAACATTTTTTTAGTTTTTATATATCAAAAAAATTTGCTTTCAAACAGAGACTCTTTTATTTTTTTGCTTATGGATATTTTACAACTTGGCTCAATTATATATTTAACTGGAGGAATATTAAATCCATTTTCTATATTCTTAATAATTCCAAGTGTATTTTCTTCATCAAATTTAAATTTAAAAACAAGTTTAACATTGATAATAATAACTATTTTTTTAATTATTATTTTAACTTTTTTTCATCAAGAATTAATTTATCCAGGAAAAAATATCATTTTAGTTAACAATTTTTATTATTATGCTCTTCCAGCCTCATTAATAATAGCACTTATATTTTTAAATTATTTTGCAGTTATATTTGGGGAAGAGTCTAGGTTAAGAAAAGAGGCTTTAAATAAATTGGAAGAAGTAATTGCAAAAGAACAACAACTTGTTTCCCTTGGAGCTCAAGCGGCAGCAGCTGCTCATTCATTAAATACTCCTTTATCAACAATCAAGATTATATCGCAAGATTTATTCGATGAATTTAAAAACAAAAAAGAGGTTGGAAAAGATATTGAATTACTGGTAAGCCAGGTGGAAAGATGTGGGCAAATATTAAAAAAACTTACGTTAAATCCAGTATTTGAGGATGACTTTATAAACAAAGAGTTAACTTTATCTGATTACGTAAAAGAAATTATTAGGTCGTTCAAGAGGGTATCAAAAAAAAACTTTGTCTTAAACTTAAGTCAGGATACAAACTCATTTAAAATATCTAAAATAACCGAAATTATTTACGGTATTAGAAACTTCATTGGTAATGCAAATAAGTTTTCAAAAAATAAAGTTTATGTTTCTATTAAAAGTGATACTGAAATTTCAGAAATTTCGATTGAAGATGATGGAACAGGTTATCCCCAAGATATATTAAACAAAATTGGTCAACCATATATCAAATCCTCTAGTCTTGTTAATAAATCTATGGTAGGACTCGGTTTAGGAATTTTCATTGGCAAAACCCTTTTAGAGAGAAACAACGCTAGAGTAATTTGTAGAAATTCTAAGACTAGACAAGGTGCTGAGGTTGTAATTACTTGGAAAAATTCAAATTTAAAAAAAATTTAATGATATTTTTTTTTAGACTCACTATTTTCAAACAAATAGCTAAGCTGTTTTATCATTACGTCACCTAGTTCCTGAACATCTACAATTTTTATTGCTTTTTTATAATATCTTGATACGTCATGACCAATTCCTATTGCTAGGATCTCAAAATCTTTATAATCTTGTATCATTTTAACAACTTTTTTAAGGTGTTTTTCTAAAAAATCTCCAGAGTTAACAGACAAAGTTGAGTCGTCAACCGGAGCACCATCAGAGATAACCATTAAAATTTTTCTTTCTTCTTTCCTCTTTTTTAATCTATTAAACGCCCAAAGAATCGCTTCCCCATCAATATTTTCTTTAAGTAAACCCTCCTTTAACATTAGGCCTAAATTATTTTTTGACTGCCTCCAGTGCATATCAGCGTTTTTATAAATAATATGTCGTAAATCATTTAATCTTCCTGGATTTTTTGGTTTGCCTTTTTCATTCCATTCCTCTCTAGACTTGCCACCTTTCCAGTTTTTTGTTGTAAAACCTAAAATCTCAACTTTCACATTACATCTTTCAAGTGTTCTTGACAAAATATCTGCACAAAGCGCTGCAATAGTTATTGGCCTTCCTCTCATTGAACCTGAATTATCTATTAGAAGAGTTACAACAGTGTCTTTAAATTCAAATTTCTTCTCTCTTTTAAAAGAAAGGGAATTTTGTGGATCTATAATTATCCTTGTTAGCTTTGCGCTATCTAGCAACCCTTCCTCTAAGTCATATTCCCACGATCTATTTTGTATAGCCAATAATTGTCTTTGCAACTTATTTGCAAGTTTAGTAATTAAATCTTGAAAATTAATTAATTGCTGATCTAGATTTTTTCTTAATTTTATTATCTCTTCGTTCTTCTCCAAATTTTCTGCTTTCGAAATTTCATCGTAGTTCTTAGTAAATATTTTATATTCTGTACTAGTTTTTTTAATATTTAATTTTTGTGTAATATTATCAGTACTTGAGTCCTCTGTTTCTGACGCACTAAAAGTCTCGTCCATTCTAAATTCACTGAATTCATTTTCCTGAGATACAGCAGTTTTATTTTCATCTTTTTTATCCTCTAACTGATTTTCATTGTCGTCACTATCATTGTTTTCATTACCTTTTTGATTTTGATCCTCATTTTCTGTGCTATTTAAATTATCTTTATTCTCATCAAAAATATCCATATTTTGCAGAATTTTTGAAAATCTAGAATTGTAATTATTCTGATTTTCTATATTTTCTTTTAAAAATGTAAGTTGGCCCTCAATTTTTTTTTTAAATTCTTCCTCCCAAAAACCTAATTTTTTTTTAGAGGCAGAGTTTAACTCAAAATTAAAAAATCTATTAAGCATATAGAGCTCAAAAGCTTCTAAAATAGTTACATCCTCTTTAGTCTTTGGATTATTATTTTTCTGTTTTTTTATACTTTCTAAGTAATTATCACTTAAATTCTTTCTAATACCAAGTAACATTTTACTTCCTAGCATCTCATATCTAATTTTTTCTGTTAATTCATATACTTTTCCTAAAGATGTATTACTTGGATAATTTTTATTGAAAATTTCTTGATTTGAAAATTTAAATTTTAACGCCTTAGAATCTACTTCAGCTCTTAATTTAATATAATCTTTTTTATTTTTTATATCCTCGAAGTTAAAGTTTTCTTTTAGATTTAAACTTTCATCAAACTCTTTTGAGGAATGATTTTTAAGATTATCGGAAATTACTTTAAAAGTAGATTTAATTGCCAGTTTTATTTTTTCCTGATGAATTTCCTCTTTTTTATTCATTCATTTTGATTGTTTATTAATGACTCAGGAAGATCCTCTCCAAAACATCTTTGGTAATATTCTGCTATGATATTTTTTTCACTATCATCGCATTTATTTAGAAAAGTTACTCTAAACGCGTAACCTACATCCTTAAAAATCAAAGCATTTTCTGCCCAGTGCAGAACTGTCCTAGGACTCATTACAGTAGATATATCTCCTGCTATGAAACCTTTTCTACTTAAAGATGCAACTTTTATCATATTCGAGACTTTTTCCTTACCATTTGCATTATTATAAAATTTATTCTTGGATAATATGATTTCCATTTCTTTCTCTAAGCTTAAATAGTTTAGAGTAGTTACAATGTTCCATCTATCCATTTGGCCTTGATTGATCTGTTGAGTACCGTGATAAAGTCCAGTTGTATCCCCTAATCCTACTGTATTAGATGTTGCAAATAGTCTAAAGTATTTATTTTGTTTAATTACTTTATTTTTATCAAGTAAAGTAAAATTGCCTTCTGCCTCTAGAATTCTCTGTATTACAAACATAACGTCTGGTCTTCCAGCATCGTATTCATCAAAAACTAATGCTATTGGATTTTGAATTGACCAAGGTAGTATACCCTCTTGAAATTCGGTTATTTGCTTTCCATCTTTAATTTTAATCGCATCTTTCCCAATAAGGTCAATTCTACTTATATGACTATCCAAATTAACTCGAATACATGGCCAGTTTAACCGTGCAGCCACTTGTTCAATATGTGTCGATTTACCAGTACCATGATATCCTTGTACTAATACACGTTTATTAAAAGAAAAACCTGAGAGTATTGCTACAGTTGTATTTTTATCAAACTTGTAAGTTTTGTCAATTTCAGGAACATAATCATTCCGTTTTGAAAATGCTTCTACTTCCATATCGCTATCTATTCCAAATGTTTGCTTAACAGAAACTTGGATATCAGGCACTGAATTTAAATTTTCATTCATTTGTTCAAAGTTCTTTTTAATTGAGTATATGCTAACGTTATTATCTTTAATTTTTCCTCAAATTTTTTATTACCTGAATTCATATCAGGATGAAACTTTTTGACAAGTTTTTTAAATTTTTCTCTTATTTTGTACCAATTAATACTAGCTGTAAGGCCTAAAATTTCAAAAGCTTTAATATCTTTATCTGAAAAAATAAAATTTCCTAATTTATTATATTCATTGGAACTTAAATTTTTTTTAATTCCTTCATTTAATGTGTTATTCCACAATACTTTAAAAAAATTATCCTGAGCGCTAAAATTTTGGGTTGGTTTGTGCCATGTCATATCAGCCTTTATAAAATTATTAATCTCATCTTCACTCATATTTTCGAAATAATTCCATTTTTTGTTAAATTCTTTTATATGTTTTAAACATAATAACCTGTATTTTTTGCTATTATCTTTCTCTACTGGTGCTTTAAATTCACCATGTTCGTTACAATTATTCCAATCGCAAATATTTTTCATTTATGTATTATTATACAAATTATAAATGAAAATAAACGATTTAATAAGTACAATAAAAACAAAAATAATTAACAAAATAACTTGTGAAAAAATAAATATTGAAGATAAAACTTATTTACATTTAAAACATAAAAATTTTGATAAAAAAAAATATCATATTAAAATTATTATAAAATCTAATCAATTAAAAGAAATAAGTAAGATTGATGCTAATAAATTAATATACTCACTAATTACTGATGAACTAAATAAAGAAATACACTCTTTACAAATATTAATTAACTAGTTTGTTTATAAATTTTTTAATTGTTAATACATTATATTCGTTACTTATTAATGGTTTTGAAATTCCTTTGAGCAATATTAAATTAATTTTTTTTCCTCTATTTTTTTTATCTTTAATCATAAAACTTACAATTTTGTCGATTTTATCCTTTTTAAAATAGTTTTTAATGTTTATATATTTTAGTTTTTTCAAATGATCTTTGATTAAAAAAAAATCTTTGTTAGGTAAAAAACCTTGCTCGTAACTAAATTTTGTCGCCGCAAACATACCAAGCATCACAGCCTCTCCATGATTTAATTTTTTTGAAAAACCCATAGCGGCCTCAAACGCATGAGCAAATGTATGACCAAAGTTTAACGTTTTACGAATATGCTTTTCTTTTTCGTCTTTTTCAACAATTTTTTTTTTTATTTTGCAACTTTTAAATACTGTTTTACTTAGGTAACTTTGCTCTAAACTTATAATTTTTCTGTAATTTTTTTTTAAATAAATAAAAAAATTTCTATCACTAATTAAGGAATGTTTTAATATTTCCGAATATCCGCAAATTATTTCTCTTTTTGGTAATGATTTTAAAAAAATAGAATCTGAAATTACTAAATCAGGTTGGTAAAAGGTTCCTAACATATTTTTTCCTAAAATTGTGTTTACCCCTGTTTTACCGCCTATTGAGGAGTCTACTTGACTTAACAAAGTTGATGGGACATTGATATAACATATACCTCTTTTAAAAATACTTGCAGCAAAACCACATATATCACCTGCAATTCCTCCGCCAATAGATATAAGACTATCATTTCTATTAAAATTATTTTTTTGAAGTAAATAAAGTATTTTCTCAACTGTGCGCATACTTTTATTTTTCTCGTTAAAAATAAATTTGTGGAATGATATATTAATATTACCTATTCTTCTTTTTATTTTAAATATTATTTTTTTTGGAATATTTTTGTCATAAATTATAATAACATTTTTAGATTTAATGTTATTTTCAGATAAAATCTTAACAATATTATAACAATTATTTTTTCCAATATATATTGGATACTGCTTTTCTTTAGTATTAATTAATAACTTCATTTTTTTTATATATTTGCTCTATCTTGTGAATAATTTCATTTTTATTATGATTATCACAAATTATTTTAAAATCAGATTTTGAGTAAGTTTTATTCCTCTCTTTGATAATTTTTTTAATTTGAATATTAGTCATGTTTTTTATAACTGGCCTTTTATCTTTATTTTTTATTCTCTTAATTAAAGTACCAGGGTGCCAACAAAGCCAAAATGAGTAAGAAGACTGTTTTATCGTCTTTCTTAATATTCTGTTCAAAAAAGCCCCACCACCTAAAGAAATAATACAGTCAGTTTCTGCCAAAAACTTATTAGATAAATTAAACTCTATATTTCTAAAAAAGTTTTCTCCTTTCTTTTCGAATATTTCCTTTATTTTAAGTTTCTCTAATTCCTCAATTTTCTTGTCAACATCTATAAATTGTTTCTTCATTTTTTTTGCAAGTAGTCTTCCAATTGTTGATTTTCCAGAGCCCATCATGCCTATCAAGACTATATTTTTTTTTAATTTCATAATTTTCTTTGTTGAAAAAACACAAATTTGTCTTAATTTGAAATTATTAAAGTTACATGCAATTTTATAAAAAAACAAGTATAGGTAAATCTTATAATCCGTTAAAGATGATAATAAAGTTGCTTTTGGTAGTTGGAATTTTTTGCATTGCTATAATATTTGTAGGTAAAATTAATTTTCCTGCACCTAACAAATTAATTGAAAAACAAATCCCGCAGAAAAATTTAAAAATTGTTAAATAGAAAATCAATAATTATTGTTTTTTACAGCTTGCTTATTGCATTTGCACATTCAAATGAGCCTGTAGATATTTGGAACATTGAAAAAGAGGATTCTGAAAAAAGCAAAGAGCAGTTAAATGGTGACACAAATGATAATCAAAATTTTGAGAGTTTATTAGACGTTAACAAATTCAATATAAAAATTGATTCAAATAAAATAGAAAAAAAAGAAAAAATTGTAGGGTTATATGATCCGTTCGAAAATGGACTTAGCCTAAATATGTGGAGTAAATCAGATCCTGGTAATGTTTTAAAACTTTCAAAAAAATTAAATCAGATGAATTTGTCAAGTGATGCTAAAAAAATTTATACAAAAGTTTTATTAACTAATACTTATTCGCCACCGAATCCTGTGGATGAGAAAGTTTTTTTTGATATTAAATCAGATTGGCTTATTCAAAATGGTGATATTGAATTAATAAAAAATTATGTAAAAAAAAACATTGATATTATTCCAAATGAAAAATTAATTAAGTTCGTATTAAATGAGCTTCTTGCTGAAAATAAAAATAAGCAGGCATGTCAAATTTTGGAAGAAATTAAAATTAATTTTAAAGATAATTACCTTAAAAACTTTTCCATTTATTGTTTAATATATAAAAAAAAAAAAGAGGAAGCCCTTTTAATATTTGACTTAGAAAAAGAAGCAGGATACGAAGACATTTTTTTTGAAAAAAAATTTCAATATTTAATGGGCTTTGTTAACAACGAAACAAATTCGTCAGAAAAAGATTTATTAAGTTTACATTTATCATTTTTTTCTAATAAAAACTTTAAATATGTTCCTTCTGAAAAAACACCAAAGTTATATTGGAGATACCTTTCCTCGCGTAATTTACTTGACAGTTTGAGCGAGATAAATGCTGAAGACGAAGATAGAATCGCCTTAATAGAGATCGCAACCAACGATTTAAATTACGATGAAAAAGATTTATTCAATCTCTATAAAAAGTTTCAATTTAGTATAGATCAACTAGTTGATGTTGAGAATGAATATGAAAAATTATCTAGTGTTAAGTCACGGGCACTTTTGTATCAAGGTATACTGCTAAGTAATGAGAGTAATCGAGTTGTTAAATTATCTAAATTATTAAAAGAAAGTTTTATTAAAGATAAAATATCTAATGCTTTTAATAATCAACTACAAGAAATTTTAAAAAGCCACAACTTAGACGATTTATCCTCAGATCTTACAGATTTTTATCTAGCCAATACCCAAAATAAGGATCCTGATAAAATAATATACAATAATAAAATTTTACATCAATCTAAGCTTGTCAACTATTTTATCGATGAAAAAGTCTCTAAAATAAAAGTACAAAAGGATTTAAATAATTTTTTGAAAAAAATAAAAAAAAGTAAAAAAAATTTGCTAATTACAAAAGATATAATTTTAATAGAGGCAATGGAGTCAGATGGTATCAAAATTGACGAAGATTTAAGATATTTGTATTCTACTACAAATAGTGCAATGCCTACTGATATTCAAATTTTAATTAATGACAAAGAGATAGGTATGGCGACTTTAAGATTAATAGAAATAATAGGTCAAGATAATGTTAAAGATTTAGGATCAGAAACTATATATTTTATAATAAATGCATTAAATCAAATGAATATTGATCCAATCCGTAACGAAATTTTATATAGTATTCTTCCTTTAAGGGCTTAAGTTTTATCAAAAATTGTATTAAAAATAGTTTAATGGCAATTAAAAAAATTATTTTAGAACCTAATAAATTACTAAGAAAGGTATCGAAACCAATCAAAAAAATTGGCAAAGTCGAACAGACTTTGATGGATGATATGTTGGAAACTATGTATTCAGCCAACGGGATTGGTCTTGCGGCCGTACAAATAGGTGTACCTAAAAACATAGTAGTTATAGACTTAAATAAAAATAATAAAAAGTCTCCAATTTTTTTCATAAATCCTATAATTGTAAAGAAAAGCATAGAACTCCTAAAATATGAGGAAGGCTGTCTCTCCATTCCTAACTTATTTGCTGAAATTGAAAGACCAAGTTCGTGTGAAGTCGAATATTTAGATTATTTTGGGGAAAAAAAATTATTAAAGGCTAGTGGCCTTCTTGCAACTTGCATTCAGCATGAAATAGACCATCTTAATGGAGTTTTATTTATAGATCATTTATCAAAGCTCAAGAAAAGTATAATTCTTAAAAAATTATCAAAACAAAGACTAGAAAACAAGAGACTTGTTATATAAACAATTATGAAAAAAATTGTTTTCATGGGAACACCTAATTTTGCTGTCCCTATACTTAAATCTCTTTATTATAAAGGATACAATATACCGATAGTATATACTCAAGCACCAAAAAAAAGTGAGAGAGGACAAAAAATAAAAAAATCTCCAATCCATCTATTATGCGAGGAATATTCCTTAAACGTAAAAACACAAATTGATCTTGAAAACTTAAAAAAAGAAAGACAAATATTAGAGAATATAAAACCAGACTTAGTCATTGTTGCTGCTTATGGAAAAATATTGCCGAAAGAACTTTTAAATTCTTGTCCTAACGGTTTTATAAATATCCATGCCTCCTTGCTTCCAAAGTGGAGGGGTGCAGCACCAATACAGCGATCAATAATGAATTTAGATATAGAAACAGGAATAAGTATAATGAAAATAGATGATCAGCTAGACCATGGCAGTGTTTGCAGCAAATATAAATTAAAAATATTGAAAAATGAGAATGCACAAGATTTATCTTTAAGGTTATCTAATCTTGCTGCAGAAATTATTAATGAGGAAGTAGAGTTAATTTTAAATAAAAAAAAAATTTTCGTTGAACAAATACATAGCGACGCTACATATGCGAGGAAAATCAGTAAAAATGAGGGGAAAATAAACTGGGATGATAATGCAAATTTATTAATCGCTAAAATAAATGGTTTGTATCCTTCTCCAGGTGCATGGTTCTTATATAAGGGTCAGAGATACAAAATATTGAAAGCTGAGATCTCTAAAACTAATTCAGAAGCTGGATTAGTTGTAGATAACAAACTTGAAATTTGTTGTGGTTCAAATTCTATCAAAATAAAGGAAATACAGAGGGAAGGAAAGAAAATACAGAGTATGGAAAATTTTATTTTAGGTACAAAAATTAAAAAAGGATTAAATTTAAAAAATGCATAGGTATCAGTTAATTATAGAATATGTCGGTACAGGTTTTAAAGGTTGGCAAATACAAAGAAAAAATATTACTGTACAAGGCACTATTCAGAAAACAATTTCTAAAGTTATTCATGAAAAAATAAAACTGTATGGCTCTGGGAGAACTGATACAAATGTTCATGCAACAGCCCAATCGGCACACTTTGACACTATAAATGAAATTAAAAAACTGAAAAAATTTCTAAATAGTTTAAACTATTTTTTAAATAAAAAAAATATTTCAATTTTATCTGTAAAAAAAAAACCCCTTTGTTTCCATGCAAGATTTTTAGCAAAAAAAAGAATTTATAAATATATAATTTATAATCGCGATAGTTTGCCTTCAATTAACAGGAATAGAGGTTGGCATGTAAAAAAAAAGTTAGATTTAGGTTTAATCAAAAAAGCATCTAGAATATTGGAGGGAACACATGATTATTCAACATTTAGAGCTTCTAATTGTTCTGCTGTAAGTGCTATCAAAAAAATTGACTATGTTAAAGTAACTAAAAAAGGCACTGAAATTAAAATAATATTTCAGTCTAAATCTTTTTTAAAACAGCAAGTCCGTTCAATGGTTGGTTCTCTAAAATATGTCGGTGAAAAAAAATGGCCAATATCTAGATTTAAAAAAATATTTAAATCAAAAAAAAGAATTTTATGTGCGCCACCAGCCCCGGGAGACGGACTTTATTTAGAAAAAGTTATCTATTAAATTTTTTACTCATCAGATATTTTTTGCTAATTCTCCATCTAGAACCCTGTCTTACGATATAGCCACAACATTGTTTTGAATTACATTTACAAGGAAATTGTTTATAATCTTTATCAAATCCAAAACCATAGTCATAAGTTAGTTCTTCTCCTTTTTTAATATCTTTAATAGATGTGACCCAAATTTCTAAGCCTTTTCCCTCAACCTCACAATTTGGATTACATGAGTGATTTATTAATCTTGCTGTGTTCCATTTAAAGTCGCCATCTAAATCGTATCTATTATTTATATTAAAAAGATAAATATCTTTGTCATTATCGAATTTTAAACTATTTTCAGTTTGTTTTTTTGTGATCAGTTTTCCAATATATTGGATAATTCGTGTTTTAGTTTTTATATTATCTTTTGCGTATAAACCTTTTTTATCAATATTTGAATTACCAACTCTATAAAGTTTTTTCATTAATTTTATCAGTTATTTTTAGGATAAACCCATAGTCAATAGCTATGTCCTCAATTGTACCGTCTCTACCTGATTTTCCACCATGTCCTGCCTCCATTTCTGTCTTTAAAAGAAGCAAATTATTATCTGTTTTTATATCCCTCAGTTTTGCTGTAAATTTTGCTGGTTCATCGAAGAGTACACGATTGTCACTTAAGCTTGTTGTAATTAAAATATGAGGGTAATCAGTTTTCCTAATATTGTTATAAGGCGCATAAGAATAAATATAATTAAAATGTTCTAAATTTTCTTTAGCATTACCAAATTCATCAAATTCACCCACCGTAAGAGGAAGAGAGTGGTCTAAATTTGTTGTCAGGCTATCTAAAAAAGGTACTGCCATAATAACACCTAAGAAAATTTCAGGTCTTTCATTTGTAACAACTCCCATTAACAACCCTCCAGCAGATCCACCCATCCCAATAATTCTTTTTTTACTTGTATATTTTTTTTTAATTAAAAAATCTGCACATGTAATATAATCTTTAAAAGTATTTTTTTTGTTTAGTAGTTTACCCTCTTTCCACCACTTCATTCCTCTTTCCATCCCCCCTCTAATATGTGCAGTTGCCCAAATTATCCCTCGATTTAGTAGACTTAATCTGCTGGAGGAAAAAGATGTTGGCATAGAGTGTCCATAAGATCCGTACCCATACAATAATAAATTTGCAGTGCCATCCAAAGGAGTTTTTTTGTGTCTAGTAATAGTAATTGGTATTTTTCTATCGTCATGTGACCTGCATTCAACTCTTTCAACTACATAATCAGAGGGTTTATGACCAGATGGTATTAATTGTTCTTTTACTAACTTTTTCACCTTAGTCTTTAAATTATATAAATAAGCCCTACTTTGCGTTTTTGGTGTTGAATAACTTATATAAATTTCATCGGTATTTCGATCTTTTTGCACAAGAGAAATTCCAGCGTCATAAACTCTCTCCTCAGTAAAAACAATCTCCTCCTCTTGATCAGAGTCAATATTTCTCACAAATAATTTGTCAAGAGCATTCGATAACTCTGATCTTATTATCCAGTTTTTCAAAAAAGTTAAGCTTCCAATCAAGGTTTCTTTTTTTGGTTTTATAAAATCATTCCAGTTAATTGGTAAATTTGTTTTTGATTTTAAAACTTTAAAATCTTCAGCATTTTTATTTGTATGCATATAAAAGTTATTTTTCCAAGAGTTCACAGAATAAATTATTCCCTTTTCTCTTTTTTGTATCAGTTTAGGATTTGGCATTAGATCATTTACTGAAAAGTAGTATACTTCAGACGTGTTATGATCTGAACTTGTAATCAAATAGTATTTTTCGTCCGAGGTAAGACCTATACCAACTGTGAAGGCTTTAGTTTTTTCTTCATATATTAGTATATCCTCATTAACTTTAGAACCTATTTTGTGTCTATATATTTTTCTTGGTCTATGGTTTTCATCTAATTTTGAATAAAATACAAATTTATCGTCCAAACTAAAAAGAATTGAGCCAGAGGTGTTTTCAATTTTATCAGTTATAAGTTGATTTTTTTTAATATCCCTTACATATATGGTGAAATATTCTGAACCCTTCAAATCTAGAGAATATGCTAAATATTTATCGTTGAAACTGACCTCTAGGTCACCTATTCCAAAATAATTACTATTATGCTTTTTTTTTTCTAAATCACCATTCCATATTTCTTCAATTTCATTTTCCCCAATTTTTTTTCTAATTTTTATAGAATAATTTCCTTCAGTGGTAGTTTTTGTCCAATAGAAGTAATTATTATCTCTAAATTTCAAAGACTCGTCGTCTAGTTTAATTCTTCCTTTAATTTCTTTAAATAAATCTTTCTGTATATCTTTAGTGTCTTTTAAGTGAAAATTTGTATAGGCATTTTCCTCATTCAAATAATCCCTTACTTCTGGTATAAGTTTTTTTCCATCTTTTAGAACATCTAGTATATTTTCTTGATGTATCCAACTGTAATTGTCTTCCCAATTGATATTGTGACAAGATTTTATCTCTAACTTTTTTCTTAACTGTGGTACTTTCATACAGTTCTATTACATGAATTTTTTTTTAATAACAGTGGTAATTTTTGTCTCTTTATATTTATTCCTTAATTGGTTTTCTAAAATATCGAGCAAGAAAATATCTAATTTTTTAAGGAAACTACTGATTGTAGCATCTATAACTCTAGCACTAATTATGGTTTTTGCGGGAAGATTTATCTTTTCTTTACCATTTCTTTTAATGATACTTCCAATTATTAAAACTAAAGCAGGATTATCATTAGTACAGTTATTTAGGATATGGGGCTTGATAAGATTCTTAAAAAACTCTGGACGATTTAATTTTGCAAATTTTCAGAATTCAAATAGTAAAAATATGTCTATTGACGAGGCATATAGAATATTGAATTTAGACCCAAAAAAAAATTATACAAAAGAGGAAGTTCAGAATTCATATAAAAAAATCATGAAAAAAATACACCCCGATATAAGCCCTGAATTGAATAGGTTAGCATCCATTGTAAATGAAGCTAAAGAGGTGGTTATTAAAGATTTAGCCTAATAAATTTACGACTTTTAAGAAAATTTCATTGGGGTCTAGTTTGTCTTTACCTAACGTATTATGTGAAACATTTTTTTCACCTTGAGGTAAAATTGGATACATATTGGAACTGTAACTGCCATATATTAAAGGAGTATCTGCCATTAAAACTATGGTTTTTAATCCTATGGCTGCTGATAAATGACTAAAGCCAGTATCATTACAAACTGCAATTTTACAGTTCGCAATTATTGGCAGGATATCATCAATACTTAAATCGTTTAAGGGAGTACAGTATTCTTTTAAGTCTGAATTAATTATTTCATTAAGAATTTTTATTTCACCAGGACTATTGCCGGTGACTATAAAAAAACGACTTTCATATTTTTCTATTATTTTCCTTATAAATTTTAAAAATATATATGCAGGTACTCTTTTAGTTTCACCAGATCCACCAGTTCCAAGAACTATATTGTTAATTTTATTATTAATAAAATATTTAATTTTTGTTTTTTCAACTTGATTTTGATCAATTTGGATTTTTGGTGTACTGTTTACGTTTTGCCCTAATGTATTAAAGATTAATTCCTTTGCAGCTTCAATTATATTTTGGTTTTTTTTTTTTAAAAGAGGATATTGATAAATATTCTTAATATTACTTAATTTAGCGACAATAAAATATCTCAACGATGAATTAAATATAAAAATTTTATCAAAATTTTTTACCTTTAAATCTTTTACTAAATGAAATAGACCAGTTATTCCTGAATGCTTCTTATTTGCTTCATCCCTTTCTAAATATATTATTTCTTTAATAAATTTTGAATTTTTTAGAAAAGAACTTGCTTTCGTATTTTTTTTTACCATTATACTTACAGGTGCATTATATTTTTTTGAAATTGCCTCAATGTAAGGAGTAAACATAACCAAATCACCAATTCCCATCCTATTTTGAATTATTAATATTTTCATATTTTTAAGTTACATCTTTACTAAATTTTTCTTTTTATATAAGCTTTATTAATGAGCGAAATTAAAGGCATTTATGCGGCATCAGTTTCAATATTAAATAGCGACCTGTCCCTAAATATAGAGAAGACATTAAAACATTGTGAAAAAATTATTGATGAAGGATGTCACGGAGTAGTTGTATTTGGAAGTACCGGCCAGGCACAGTTAATATCCTTGTCAGAAAAAATTCAAATGATTAATAACCTTAGTAAAAGCAAGTATAAAGACAAATTTATTCTAGGAACTGGACTTAACTCTCTAGCAGATAATATAAACTTTATGAAAATAGCAGAAAGTTTAAACTTTGAAAAATTTCTCATCATGCCACCTGCATATTATAACTATAGCGATACCGAAGTGCTAAATTTTTATAGCAAGATTATTAAATTTGTACCTGAGAGTAAAATCATCTTGTACAATTTTGAAAAATTATGTGGATATAAATTTTCTATAGAATGTGTTACGAAATTAGCGAAAAAATTTCCTAAAAATATTATTGGTGTAAAAGATAGCTCTTATAATTTATATCAAGATTTAAAATTACAGAATTTTGCAGTTTTACCAGGCTCTGAATTAAAATTATTATCTGGATTACAAATTGGTTGTTCAGGAATTATCACTGCAACTTGCAATGTAACAGCTAAATTATCCAGAAAGGTTTATGATGATTTTCTGAATGCCAAAACTCAAAGTGTTAATAAAGAGTTGTGTGAAATTAGAAAAATATTTGATAAGTTTAATTTAATATCAAGTATACATTCTTTTTTAGCTGAGACAGATAAAGATTTTATCAACTTATTACCAACTTTATCTTTATTAAATGGTAATGATAAGCGAAAACTTTTTAAAGACCTAGAAAAGTTAAATTTTCATAATAAAGATTACAAAGCAGCTTAAAAATATCGTGATAAGGTTGTATTTCAACTTTAACTAAGAAAGATAGGATGTGTTACCGATTACAAGAGACTATATTTATCAGTATTTTGCTGATAAATCCAATTTTTGACTAAAATGAAAAATAAAAAAAGAAAGAAAAAAAGTAAAAAAATTCGATATAAAAAAAAAAAGTTTAATAAACTAATAAAAAAAAATAAAAAAGTTAAAAAAATAAGAGAAAAAAAACGCAAAAGAAAAAAGAAGATACAAAAAAAAAAAATACCTAAAATAAAATTTAAAAGAAAAATTCAAACCTCTAACATAATATTTAGTATATTAAAGATTCAGGAAAACCTCGGCGGTATATTTAAATTAAAGATTAAATTAAATTTAGATTCAAAGATTAAAAGTTTATTTGATCTTTTAGATAAAAAAATTAGTAATATTAGAACGTTGGTAACCCAAGAAAAACAAAGAATTAAAATCGAAAAGTATGAAAAACAACGTAAGTTAGAATTGCTAAATAAAAAAAAACAAGAGGAGCAAGAAAATTATCAATTAAAATTGCAACAACAGCAACTTAAAGAGGAAAAAAAATTAGAGATACAAAGGAATAAAGATTTAAAAAAATTTTTAAGAAAAGAGCAGGCGATACTTAGAAAAGAACAATCTGAAAGACAGAAAAAATTTCTGGAGGAGATTAAGTTACATAAACAAATCGAAAATTTCAGAATAAGAGAAATTAAAGAAATAGAAAATTTAGAAAAAATTTCTTTGAAGGAGAAAAGAGAGGATTATAGTGAATTACAAGAAAGAATAGAAAATTTAAAAGAGAAGTATCGAAAAATCAGAGATCAAAAAATTAGAGATAGAGTTGAAGCTTTAGGTATCGAGATAACTGATGAAGACGATAGAGATGCTCTTCTGAAGAAGGAAAGTCAATATATTGCAGCAAGGCAAAAAATTGAATTTTCATTAGAGAGTTTTTATAGAAGTGCTGCTAGTTTAGTTTTTCAATTAAATAAAAAACACTTAACAAGAGAGATGTCTATTTTTAGATGTATTGATAGAAGATTTGAAACCGGTGAAATATTTATTAAATGGGATGAGACAAAGGATGATGAATGGTTAATTCTTATATATATAAAAGATAATTCCTTTGATGGGGAAATCATAATTGAGGATAAATGTAATAAAGAAAAAAATTTATCTCACGAATTCAAACCAAACGAAATATTTAAAGCATCTGATCTAATGGTAGATTCTCTCACGCAACTACTTCACAGACTTAGAGAGAATGAGAAAAAAAACTAATCCAAATAATTTATACTTCTTAACTTATACTCCCAAAGACCAAACTTAAAATATGCTATTTTTAAAATATGATTTGTATTAACATCAATCCAAATATCTAGTATTATTTCTTTATTATCAAGTTTATCTTTTTTTGAAGTAATCTGAAACTTTTTGGTTTCATAATTTTTACCAAACAAATTTAGTTTTTCACTTTTTATAAAATTTATTTCTTGATTTCTTATACTTCCAGATACTGGACTAATACTATTTCGGCTTTGAAGTATATTATGGTTCCACCAACTTCCAATAACAATCTGTAAATTAGCAGTCCCTTGATAGGATGAGCCTTCAATTTTATAGTTTTGGTTTTTATCGTCTATAGATAGTTTAACGAACTTTTCTTTGTTATTTTGTATGGTCCTTGAATTAAAACTTAGTAATTTATTATTCTTATATATTTCTTGGCTATTACTTTTAAATGAAAATATTTTAATTTTTAACAGATAAACATCAAACTCAGTTTTATTCTTAATAGTTAAAGTTTCATTATCTTTACTAAAAAAATAATTATTAAAACCAATTACCTTTCCATCCTTAAATATTTCCATTTTTATATTTTTAATATTTTCGTAGTGATCTGTGTGTGCAAAACATTTAAAAGGTAAAAATATTAAAATTATGATATATAAGACAATTTTATGCATTAAAAAAAAAACTATTCTCAGTGTATAAATTAATTATGTTTTTAACTATTAAAAAAATTCCTAAAAACTCATGGAGCTCTAATAAACCCTTAAATTTTAAACCAAAGTTTACAACTATTTTTTACTTAATATTTGGCCTCACCTTATTTGGAATAGGCGAGGGACTTCTAATTGTGTCGTTTTCAGGAGCATCTCCCTGGAGTGTTTTAGCACAAGGTATTTCTTTGAATACGAATATGTCGATAGGTTTAATTACTTTTTTTGTTAGTTTAACAGTATTGTTTTTTTGGTTATTTTTAAACCAAAAGCCAGGTATAGGAACTTTATTAAACATAATAATAATTGCGTTTATGATTGATATTTGCGTAATTTTTTTTCCAACACCAAGTTTATATTTAAATAAGATAATACTTGCATTCGTTGCAGTTATGTTAGTAGGTTTTGGTACCGGTTTTTATTTAACAGCAAATTTAGGGCCAGGACCTAGAGATGGTCTGATGACAGGTCTTCAAAAAAAAACAAATCTTCCTATTGCTTTAGTTCGAGCCATCCTAGAAATAAGTGTGGTTTCTGTAGGGTGGTATTTAGGTGGGACGGTTGGTATTGGAACTCTTTTATTCGCTTTTGGAATAGGGCCCGCTGTAGCATTGGGTTTATATACTGTAGGTCAATTCTTTAATTGATTTTTTTGATTAATATAATTAAATTGTAATATGTCTGTCAAAAAATTTATGATCGAATCAGCAAACATTTTGTTTGATGATAGTAAGAACGACTTGAGAGCACTTCCGAAGACTGTAAGATTACAAATTCTTTTAGTTTTAAGTTTTATCTGGTCTGTAGTTTTTAGTCTTTATATATTCTCGTATACTACATTTATTTTTGGGTGGGCTGGCGTTTTCTTAGCCCACGCTGGAATTATTTTTGCGGTTTATTATACATTTAAGCAATTTCACAATGCAGAGGAACAATCTGCAAGTGTTTTTGAGACAAAAAATTTTAATCCTTTTAAAATCATAGCTATAATTTTCATATTAATGTTTATATTTATTTTTTCAAAGGGAATTGAGGTTCTCACAAGAACAAATTCATACGAAATAAAATATGATGGTCCTGATAAATCAGCTTTTGAAAAATGGCTACCTTTCACTCAAAAAGACAAGAAAAAATAACTTCTTATTTTATTAAAAATCAATTATAAGTTGGTTTATTGCTATGAAAAATTTAGTTAAAAATATCCAACTTATTTTGTTAGCTGTAATTTTGATATGCACTGTAATTGCTGTATTATTAGAAATACAAAAAATGTTTGTAAACCAAACAGTTACATTAGCCGATCTTTTATTAATGTTTCTTTATTTGGAGGTTTTAGCAATGGTTAGGGTTTTCTGGGATGAACAATCTATAAGTATCACACTTCCTTTATTAATTGCAATCACAGCTCTTTCAAGATTTATAATACTTCAAGGAAAAGAAATGGACGCCTCCCAACTTTTATATGAGTCTCTAGCAATAGTTTTTATAGCTTTAGCTATAGTTGTCTTAAGGTTAAGACACAGTGATAAATTAGGATTATCAAAAAAGAAAAGAAACTGACATATTTTAAATTAGCATTTACTAAAAAAAAAAGGGCAGTGAAAACTGCCCTTTTTTAAAATTTTAGGTTAAGTTAAGGTTACATTCCCATGCCACCCATACCTCCCATACCACCCATGCCACCCATACCTCCAGCAGGCATTCCTGCGGCAGAGTCTTTTTCTTCAGGTTTGTCAGCAACCATTGCCTCTGTTGTAACCAATAATCCAGATATTGATGCTGCATCTTGTAATGCTGTTCTTACTACCTTCACAGGATCGATAATTCCTTCTTTAAACATATCCACAAACTGCTCTGATTGCGCATCATACCCATTTGCAGGTTTATTTGTTTCAAGAAGCTTACCAACAATAACAGATCCATCAACACCAGCGTTTGTAGTTATTTGACGAATTGGTGCTTGAAGAGCACTTTTAACTATCTCTACACCAGCTTTTTGGTCGTCTCCCTTTACTTTCACTGATTTTTCTAAATCTTGGGATGCATAAAGAAGTGCACATCCACCACCTACAACAATACCCTCTTCAACAGCAGCCCTTGTGGCGTTTAGTGCGTCCTCTACTCTGTCTTTTCTTTCCTTAACTTCAACTTCTGTTGCTCCACCAACCTTAATTACAGCAACTCCACCTGCTAATTTAGCTAATCTCTCTTGAAGTTTCTCTTTGTCATAATCTGAAGTGGTTTCATCAACTTGTTGTTTAATCTGAGCACATCTGGCTTCGATATCTGACTTCTTTCCTGCGCCACTTACAATCGTACTGTTTTCTTTATCGACCTTGACCCTCTTTGCAGACCCCAGGTCAGTTAATTTTACGTTCTCAAGTTTAATACCTAAGTCTTCTGAAATAACCTGCCCGCCGGTCAAAATAGCTATATCATCTAACATAGCCTTCCTTCTATCACCAAATCCTGGAGCTTTAACAGCAACAACTTTTAGTCCACCTCTTAGTTTGTTCACAACTAATGTTGCTAATGCCTCACCTTCAACATCCTCAGATATAATCATTAATGGCCTTCCTGCCTGAACTACAGCTTCCAAAAGTGGGACCATTGGCTGAAGATTTGTTAATTTTTTTTCATGTAACAATATCAGAGGATTCTCTAATTCAGTGGTCATTTTATCACCGTTTGTTATAAAATATGGTGACAAGTATCCTCTATCAAATTGCATTCCCTCTACAACATCAAGCTCCGTTTCAATTCCTTTTGCTTCTTCTACAGTAATGACACCTTCATTTCCGACTTTTTGCATTGCTTTTGATATCATGTTACCAATTTCTTTGTCTCCGTTTGCAGAAATAGTTCCTACTTGAGCGATTTCATCGCTATCTTTAACTTTTTTTGCAGATGAAATTAATTTCTCCTTAACTTGATCTACTGCAGCGTCAATACCTCTTTTCACATCCATGGGATTCATTCCAGCTGTTACGTACTTGCAACCCTCTTTAACAATTGCTTGAGCAAGTATAGTTGCAGTTGTTGTACCATCACCTGCTTCATCATTTGTTTTACTAGCAACTTCTTTAACCATTTGTGCACCCATGTTTTCAAATTTGTCCTGTAATTCAATTTCTTTAGCTACAGACACTCCATCTTTTGTAGTCCTTGGTGCTCCATAAGATTTATCAATAACTACATTTCTTCCTTTCGGGCCTAAAGTAACTTTTACAGTGTTTGCAAGAATATCAACACCTTTCAACATTGCTGTTCTTGCTTCAGAATTAAATTTAACTATTTTTGCCATTTTATTACTCCTTAAATAAATATTATTTTGATGATGAAATACCCATAATGTCTGACTCTTTCATTATATTGTATTCTTTTCCATCTATTTTAACTTCCGTTCCAGACCATTTCCCAAATAACACTTTGTCACCAACTTTCACGTCCATTGGTACTACTTTACCGTCTTCAGTTTTAGATCCACCCCCCACAGCTACAACTTTACCCTCTTGAGGTTTTTCTTGTGCTGAGTCTGGTATTATTATACCTCCAGCAGTTTTTTCACTGCTGTCCAGTACTTCTATTAGCACTCTATCGTGCAAAGGTTTAAATTTCATAAAATACTCCTATAAATATTGTGGTGATATAGTGGTAATAAGTAACTTTTTCAAGATACACTTTTAAATTTATGGAAGAAAAAAAACCAAAGAAATCAAGAGATTTTTGAGTTATATCTCATTAATGTCATTAAATTTAGATAAAAAAGGACTTAAATCAATCATTAGGGATTTCGATTTATTTTTTATAGATATATGGGGAGTAATTCATAATGGCATAAAGTTGTTTAAAAACTCTATTGTAGTTTTAAATGAAATAGAAAAATTGAATAAGGAATATGTATTATTAACCAATGCGCCAAGACCCAATAACACAGTAATTAAATTTTTAAGACATATGGGACTAGACGAGAATAAATGTAAGAATGTTTTTACCTCAGGAGAGGCTTCTCTTGAACATTTAAATAACAATTATCAAAACCTTAAGTTTTTTCATATAGGTCCACCTCGAGATTTTGATCTATTTAAATTACTAGAGAATAATAAGGTAAAAAATATAAATGAAAGTGATTTTATATTGTGTACTGGTTTTTTTGATAACTATAAAAAAAATTTGAATTTTTATAAAAATTTTCTAAAAAATGAGAGTAAAAAAAAAATGGTTTGCACAAACCCTGATCTCATAGTTGATAGAGGAGATGAAAGAGAATATTGTGCTGGAACAATCGCAAAATTATTTGAGGAATTAGGTGGAGTGGTAGAATATTTTGGAAAACCCTACTCATTAGTTTACAATCTCTCAGCAAAGGTTAAAAATAAAAAAGTTTTGTGTATTGGTGATAATTTAAATACAGATATAAAAGGAGCTAATTTGCAAAATTTTAAATCACTATTAATACTTAGTGGAATTCATAACAATGAAGCAGATTTAGAGAAATTACTAAAAAATTATGGAGTGAGGGTAGATTATACACAATCTTATTTAAAATGGTAAAAAAAATAAAATATTATAATAATTATATGATCGATAAAAAACATAGAGGATCAATAATATTGATAGGAAGCTTTGACGGTTTGCATGTAGGACATCAAAAGTTATTCAATCAAGCCAGAGATTTAAAAAAAAGAACTAAACTTAGCATAGGAGTATTTACTTTTGATCCAATACCAAAAATGTTCTTTTTTAAAAATTTAACAAACTACAGGATTTCAAATTTAAATCAAAAAATCGATCTGTTTAGAAAATTTAATGTTGATTTTATGATAAATCAAAAATTTAATAAAAAATTTTCAAAAATAAATTGTCATAAATTCATTGAAAAAATTTTATATAAAAAAATAAATGCTAAATATATTTTTGTAAGCAATAATTTTAAATTCGGCTTCAAACGACAAGGAGATGTAAAATTGTTAAAAAGTCTTGAAAAGAAATTTGATTTTAAAATTATCAAACCATCACCATTAAAAATAAAAAAAAAAACGATTTCATCTTCTTTAATAAGAAATTTATTAGAAAAAGGAAAACTTAATAAGGCTAATAAATATTTAAACAGAAATTGGGCTATAGAAGGTAGTGTAAAAAAAGGGAGACAGATGGGTAAAAAAATTGGTTTTCCTACTTGTAATTTAAATATTCAAAATTACGTCCTCGCAAAATTAGGTGTATATGCTGTTAAAATTCATATTAAAAATCAGAAAAAACTATTAAATGGAATAGCTAATCTTGGTTATAGACCCACTTTTAATCAAAAAAAAATTCTCCTAGAAGTAAATATATTTAACTATAATAAAAATCTTTATAGTAAAGTAATTAATGTAGAATTCATAAAATTTATACGTGGAGAAAAAAAATTTAGTGGTATTGATAAATTAAAAAAACAAATTAATTTGGATATTAAAGTTGCTAAAAAACACTTAAAATGAGCAAAGAACAAATAAATTTACCGAAAACAGCTTTTTCGATGAAAGCTAACTTACCAACAAAAGAACCTGACTTAATAGAATATTGGAATAAAATTAATTTGTATGACAAGTTAAGAAAAAAAAGTTATGGGAATGAAAAATTTGTTCTTCATGATGGCCCTCCATATGCAAACGGAAATATTCATATGGGAACTGCTCTTAACAAAATTTTAAAAGATATAGTAATTAAATTTCATCAAATGAGTGGAAAAGACTCAGTTTATGTTCCTGGATGGGATTGCCATGGCCTTCCAATAGAGTGGAAAATTGAAGAACAATATAAGAAAAATAAAAAAAATAAAAATGATATTCCCATAGTTGAGTTTAGAAAAGAATGTAGAGATTTTGCCAAAAAATGGATTAATATTCACAAAGATCAATTTCAAAGATTGGGTGTTATTGGAGATTGGGAAAATTACTACTCTACCATGAGCTTTGATGCTGAGGCGCAGATAGTTAGAGAATTAGCAAAGTTTCTTAAAGAGGGAAGTCTTTATAGGGGATACAAACCTGTTCTTTGGTCAACTGTAGAGAAGACTGCTTTAGCAGATGCAGAAGTTGAGTATTTAGAACATGTATCTGATACTATTTACGTATCTTTCCCTGTAAAAACATCAAAAATAAAAAATCTTAATAATTCAGAAGTTATTATTTGGACTACTACTCCATGGACAATTCCAGCAAATAAAGCTTTAGCTTTTAATAAAAGTTTAAAATACTTAATTATAAATATCGAAGATAAAGGGGATTTCAAGAATAAAAAAATTATCGTTGCAAAAGATTTGCTTCGTTCATTTATTGAGGATTGTAAAATTGAAAAGTATAAAAAAATTAATGAATTTAACGGTATTGATTTTAAAGGAACCATTTGTTTTCATCCATTTCATAGTATAGGTTACAATTACGATATTCCAATGTTGGAAGCAAGATTTGTAACAACTGAGCAAGGTACAGGAATTGTTCATTGTGCTCCAAGTCATGGCCCAGATGATTTTAATTTGTGTGTTTCAAATGGAATTCAAGCATTAGAGACAGTAGACAATGACGGAAAATATACTAAGCATATTCCTATTTTCGAGGGCACACATATTTTTAAGGCTAATGCAATAATAATAGATAAATTGAAAGAGCAAAAAAAATTGATCTCTAATGGAAAATTATCACATTCTTATCCGCATTCATGGAGGTCTAAAGCGCCATTAGTTCACAGAGCAACCCCGCAGTGGTTTATTTCAATGGAGAGTCATGGATTGAGAAAAAAGGCGCTCAAAGCAATCGACAAAACAGTTTTTTTTCCAGATAAAGGCAAAGATAGATTAAGATCTATGATAGAAACTAGACCAGATTGGTGTGTTTCCCGACAAAGGGTGTGGGGTGTTCCACTACCAATTTTCGTATCTAAAAAAAATGGTGAAGTTCTCATAGATGATGAAGTTTTTGAAAATATTGCAAAAATTTATGAGAAAGAGGGTTCAGACTGCTGGTTCAGCGACAACCCGCAGAAATTTTTAGGTAATAAATATCAATCCAAAGATTTCGATAAACTGTCAGATATTGTAGAGGTTTGGTTTGATAGTGGATCCACACATACGTTTGTTTTAGAAAAAAGAGATGACTTAAAATGGCCAGCATCAATGTATTTAGAAGGTTCTGACCAACATAGAGGATGGTTTCATTCATCCTTACTACAATCCTGCGGTACAAGAGGTGAGGCACCTTTTGAAAAAATACTTTCCCATGGTTTTGTTGTCGACGGTAAAGGATTAAAAATGTCTAAATCATTGGGAAACATTATATCACCTGAAGATATTTTAAAAAAATATGGTGCTGATATTCTAAGAATTTGGGTAGCTGCTTCAAATTATTCAGAGGACCTAAGAATTGATCGTTCTATTTTAGATCAACATTCAGAGGCATATCGAAAGATCCGAAATACATTTAGATATTTATTAGGAAATCTAAAAGATGAGTATGAAGAAAATGATTTAAATAAAATTGAGGTTGGAAAATTTTCAGAACTAGATCAATTAATGTTACATAAAATCTTTTTGCTTGACGATAAATTTAATGAATACTTTTCAACATATAATTTTCACCTATTATATAAAGAGTTATTAAATTTTTGTACAGTAGATTTGTCCTCCTTTTATTTTGATATAAGGAAAGATACTTTATACTGCGATGATCTAATATCAGAAAAAAGGAAAAACTGTATATTAATTTTAAATACAATACTAAGTTGTTTATTAAAATGGTTTGCACCAATTTTGTCTTTTACAACTGAAGAAATATACAAATTAGTAAATAAAACTGGTAGACCCAGCATTCATTTAGAGGATTTTCCATCTATTCCAAGGTCATGGAAGAACACAAATTTGGAAAATAAATGGAATACTATTTTGAGAATTAGAGAAGAAGCAAATGCAAGTATTGAGATACAAAGGGCCAAAAAATTTATAGGCTCGAGTTTAGAAGCTTCAATTGTTGTTGAGTTGGACAAAAAAACATATGAATTGGCAAAGCAATACGATTTTGCAGAAATATGTATAACTTCAAAAGCTGACTTTAAAGTAAATTCTAATTATAAAAATAATATTAAAGTAGAAACTTTTAAAGCCAAGGGTGAGAAATGCCCTATTTGCTGGAAAATATTTGAGAGTTCGTGCGAAAGACACAAATGTCCAATTTAAGGGGTATGCTTACTAAAAATTTTTTTAAAAAAAAATATAATTTTCAATATCTTTATTGTTCTAACATTATTTTTAATTGATAGATTTTCGAAGATATATGTTATTAACTTATTTGAAAACACTAATTCTGAATTTATAAAAATTACCTCTTTTTTAAATACATATCTCATTTGGAACGAGGGTATAGCATTTGGTTTATTCTCGCTAGATGATGAAACACTTTATGGTCTTATAACTTTAGCAATAGCATTAGTAAATTTTTTGATAATATATTTAGTTTTTAAAATTAAAGATATTAGAAGGTACTTTTTTTTAATAGTGCTTGGTGGATCTCTAGGAAATTTATATGACCGTTTATTTTATAACGCAGTTCCTGATTTTATAGACATTCATTTTGGAGGATTACACTGGTTTATATTTAATTTTGCAGATATATTTATATCAATTGGGGTTATTTGCCTTATTTTAGTTGAATTAAACTTTAAAAATAAAAAATTATGATTAAGAAAGCAGTTTTATTAATATTAACACTTTCAATTTATTCGTGTGAGTCAGTTAAAAATGCACTTACTGGAAAAAAATACGAATCTAGTGATGAATTTTTAGTAATCAAGAAAAATCCATTAGTTTTACCACCTGATTTTGATAAACTACCTCAACCTAATGAAGCGGAAATTAAATCAAGAACCGACAGAGTAGAGGAAGAAATAGATGATATTTTGTCTTCTATAAAAAAAAATAATCAAGATATTGATAAAATAAAAGAGTCTGCTGAGAGCAAATCCACTGAGGATTTTATTCTAGACAAAATTAAAAATAAATAAATGTTTTCAAAAAATTTTAAGGTTCAAAACTTTACGAAGACAAAAGTAACATCTAAGTTAAAATTATATTATCGTAAAATTATTGAGGAGAGAAACAATAAAAAAAATATTCTAAATAGCATGACTAAAAGCTATAATTATTCTTTTAATAGATTTCAAATAAAAAAACTGAATAAATACAATAACGTAATAATCTTTGGAATGGGAGGGTCTTCTCTAGGATCACAGGCAATTTACGAATTTATGAAATTTAAAATTAAAAAGAATTTTTTTTTTTATAATAATCTTGACAAAAAAAATGAAAAAATAAAAGATAAATATAAAGAAAAAAGTATTAATATAATAATTTCTAAATCAGGTGGAACTTTAGAAACAATAGTAAATGAAAACCTATTTTCAAAAAAAGAGAAATTTTATATAACTGAAAAAACAAAAAATTATCTTAGAAAAATGGCTTCAATTCTTAAATCTGAGGTTATTGAGCACAAAAACTTTATCGGTGGCAGATACTCTGTATTATCTGAGGTTGGTATGCTGCCAGCAGAATTAATGGGTTTGAATAGTAAAAAATTTAAACAATTAAACAACTTAATACTCAAAAAAAATTTCGAAAAAAATTTATTAAATAATGTAAGTAGTATCTACAAACTAGCATCCAGTGGCAAAACAAATTCAATAATATTAAATTATGATGAAAGTTCATATAGTTTTTTTAAATGGTACCAACAACTTGTTGCAGAAAGTTTAGGAAAAAATTCAAAAGGTATTCTTCCCATAATCTCTGATATGCCAAGAGATAATCATAGCTTGATGCAACTTTATTTGGCTGGAACTAAAAATTGTTTTTATACATTCTTTGATGTTTTGGAAAAAAAATCCTCTAAAATAAATAATAAATTATTATTAAGTAATTTTAAATTTTTAAAAAATCATAATTTAAACTCTATTAAAAATGCACAAAAAAACGCTACTAAAAAAGTATTTAGACAAAAAAAAATTCCATTTAGAAGTTTTGAGATAAAAAAAAAAGCGAGGAATGCTTAGGGGAATTATTTACTTATTTTATGCTGGAAACTATTCTTTTGGGAAGATTATTAAAAATCAACCCTTTTGATCAACCTGCAGTCGAATTAATAAAAATAGAAACAAAAAAAATTTTAGCTTAAATAAACCTTCCAAAAATAATTTTTGAAATACCATAATTTTTTTGTATAAAAATTTTAAACTCACATGGCAACTTATCTACAGTTTTTTTATTTCTGTGAAGGATAATAACACTTTCTCTCCTTAAAATTTTATTTTGGAAAATAACATTTAACAATTTTTCAACATTCGTCTCATTAAATGGAGGATCTAAAAAAATTAAGTCATATTTTTGATTATTTAAGTTGTGAATTTTTACAAATTTAAAAATATCATTTTCGACTATTTGAACTTTGTTAGAGCATTTTAAAAAATTAATGTTTTTTTTTAAGATCATTAATGCTTTAGAATATTTTTCAAAAAAAGTGACTTTTGCTGCACCTCTGGATATGCACTCTAATCCAAAAGATCCAACACCAGAAAATAAGTCAAGCACTTTCGAATTTTCTAAGCGAAAATTTATATGTTTAGAATGTTCTATAATGTTAAAAATTGACTCCTTAACATAGTCTCTTAGAGGTCTTGTATTATTATCTTTTGGTAAAAAAATTTTTTTACCTTTAAAATTTCCAGCTATAATTCTCATTAATCTATTATTTTGTAAGCAATATCTTTCCTGTAAAAACCATTATCCCAGTTTAATTTATTAATTAATTTGAATATATCATTTCTATTTTTTCTTAAGTTATTAGATACAGAGACGAAACTAAGAACTCTTCCCCCAACAGAATATATTTTACCATCTTTTTTTTCTGTACCTGCATGAAAAATACTTTCATTATTTTTTAATTTAAGTTGTCTAAGGTTTTTAATTTCAATGTTTTTAGTGTATTTTTCTGGATATCCCTTTGAACATAAAACAATACAAATACTTTTTTCTTCTAAAAACTCAATATTTTGTTCTTTTAATTTATTCAAACAACAGCTTAATAAAATTTCTGTTAAATCCGTTTTTAGTAAAGGAAGTATTGTTTGACATTCTGGATCTCCCATTCTTACGTTGTACTCTACTAAATAAGGTTCTCCTTTTTTGATCATTAAACCTACATATAAAAAACCAACATAATAAGTTCCGTGGTCTTTTATTGCATTTAATGTTGGTTTTACAATTTTAGAATTTATTTTTTTTTTTAGTTCTGAATTAAATAATCTTGAGGGTGAATAGCACCCCATCCCTCCCGTGTTTTTACCAGTATCACCTTCACCAACTCTTTTATGATCTTGGGCAGTACCAAAAAAATTAAAATATTCTCCATCAGAAATTATGAAATAACTCATCTCCTCTCCATCTAAAAATTCCTCAATTAGAATGTTTTTTGCGACCCCAAATTTCCCGTTAAATATTTCCTCCGAAGCCTTTATACCTTCAGAGTAATCTTTACAGATATAAACTCCTTTACCAGATGCTAGCCCATCAGCTTTAATAACAAGGGGAAAAGTTGTATCTATAAGAAACTTTTTAGTATCAATTAAATTATTAAATATTTTAAATTTTGCTGTTGGGATATTATACTTTTTACATAATTTTTTTGTAAATATTTTAGATCCCTCTAATTGAGAGGCAACTTTATTTGGTCCAAAAATATGTATGTCGGTGTCTTTTAAGTAATCTACAATACCGTCTACAAGAGGTTTTTCTGGCCCCACGATTAATAAATCAATTTTTTTTTTTATACAAAAAGCCTTTATCTGTTCATAGTCCTCACTTTTAATATTTATATTTTCTGCTATTTCAGATGTTCCAGCATTTCCCGGCAAACAGTAAATTTTTTTTACATTTTTTGAGGATTTTATCTTCGAACAAATAGCATGTTCTCTTCCGCCACTTCCAATAATTCCAACAATCATTTATAATAACTTATAACTTATAAATGAAAAATAAATTAGCAAAATTAAGATATATGCCAAATAATTATGAAATAATTGAACAAGGTGATCATGTAATATGCGCAATATCTAACAAAAAAATATTGTTAGAAAATTTAAACTACTGGAATGTAGAAAATCAGGAAGCATACTATTCGTTTAAAGAAGCTCAATTAAAAAGAGAAAAAAAAAATAATAATAATTAATGCTTCCATCTATTGTGCGTCCATATCCACTGTTCGGGATACAAGCTTATCTTTTTTTCCAGCCAGTTATTTAATTTAATGGTTATTGACTCTATGTCTTCACTATCATTAAATTCTATAGGCTCATCAAATAATATTTTAAAATAATATTTATCAAACCTTACAATATGTACTGGTTGAACCTTACACTTAAATTTTTTGACAAATTGAGCTGGTATAGTTGTTGTGAAAGCAAAATGATCAAAAAATTTAACATCTAATCCTTCCGAAACCCTTTGGTCTATCATTATTGCGAGGCTTGATCCATTTTTAAAATTTGAAAGGCTTTGTTTAACTCCATTAATTCCTTTTTTAAATTGTTTACTACAAATATAATTTTTTCTTAAGTACTCCATAATAAAATTCAAAAACCTGTTATTAAGTGGCCTATAAATTGCACATGTATCTATTCCCTCTCTTTCAATTATCATTGGCATCAATTCAAAATTATCAAAATGACCAGATATAAATACAACAGGTTTTTTTTCTTTTTTAATTTTATCAAGATTTTTTTGGCCTTGGATATTTATAAATTTTTCAAGCTTCCTTTTTTTAAAAGATGGAATAAATACATAGTCAGATAAAATTCTTCCATAGCCTTCCCACATACCTTTAACTAAGTTATCAATATTCTTTTTATTAAGATTGGAATTAAATTTTTTTAAGTTTTCTAAAATTATTTTATTTGACCTAAGTATAGGACCTAATTTACATCCTAAAAAAGAGCCAAGATTAGAAGCTTTTTTATAACCTAAAATTTTAAATATTAAGAAAATTAAAATAACAATTACGAATTGGAGGAAGTATATTATTTGTTTCATATATAATTATGTAAAAACTCTATAAATTTTTTTTTTTCTTTTATTTTTAAATTTATTTTTAAAAAATCTATATCCTTTCTTTGTTTTGCTTTTAACCTCGAGAAATCTTTTTCTGTTGTCAAAATTTTTAATTTTTCAATTTTTGCTTTATGCTTAATTCTTTCAATATCTACATCTCTAAATTGATAATGATCTGGAAAAATAAAATTCATACTATTATTTATCTTATAATCTCTAAGAGTGTTTATAAAACTTTGTGGATTTCCAATTCCACTAAAAACTAGATATTTATTTTTAATTAGTGACTTTAAATTAATAGGTTTATATTCACTATTAAATATTTTTAATTTAGGGTTAATTTTCCTGACCTCATTTATAAATTTTTTTTTGTAAAAATTATTTCGACCATTAATTACAACACCTTGATAATTTTTTAAATTACTTATTTTTTCTCTTAGTGGTCCGGCAGGCAATCTTAATTTATTACCTATTAATGTGTAAGAACTAAAACAAACAATTTTCAAGTCAAAATCTATATATTTATCCTGCAATCCATCATCAAATACTGCTACTTTAAACTTATTTTTAACAGCTATTCTAAGTGCATTTATTCTGCTTTTATAAAACATAACTTTATTCTTTTTTTCTAGAAACTTTTTCTCATCTAAGTGTTGATTATATTTTTTTTTGATTATCACTGTTTTAATTTTTTTATTTAAATAATTAGCAAGAAATTCAGTTAGAGGAGTTTTTCCAGTACCACCTATATAAATATTTCCAACGCATATTGTTTTAATATTAGAAATTTTTTTTTTTTTTATAAAAGTGGCAGTAATAAATTCATGTAAATCTAAGAAGTATGTTAATGGATAAAAAAGAACTGAAAAAAAAGAATAATGCTTTTTATCCCAAAATTTAGGTTTTAGTAATCTCATCAAATAAATTTAATAATTTCCTTAAAATTCTTAAGTAAAATTTTGTTACCGATTGTTTTAAAATTATTTATCAATTTTCGATTATTTATGTTTTTTTTTAGTAGTTGTAATATGTTTTTTTTTAGATCAGATTTATTCCGAGCTTTAAAAGAAATACCTTTTAAATCTAAAAATTTAAAAACATCTTTAAAATTGTCTATATAATTTCCATGAACAATTTTACACCCATATCTTACTGCCTCTAAAGGATTTTGTCCCCCTTTTGGAACCAATGTACCGCCTATAAAGACTACCTTACTTAATTTATAAAACATTTTATTTTCACCGTAAGCATCAACTAAAAAAATATCTGTTTTTTCATTAATTAATTTATTTGATGTTCTGCAAATAAAATTTAATTTTTTTTTTTTGAAAATTTCGATTATTTCTTTAGATCTGTCAATGTGTCTAGGTATAATAATTGTGACTAAGTTCTTGATTTTCTTTTTAATTTGAATATGTACATCGGAAATTATATCTTCTTCATTTCCGTGTGTACTTGCAGCGCAAATTAAAACAGTTTTTTTAAAAAAATTCTTTTTAATTTTAAATTTTTTTTTTTCTTCAAATTCCGCAAACTTCAAATTACCAAGAAATTTTTGGTTTAAGACACCTAACTCTCTAAGGAATTTCTGGGTCTCTATATTTTGAGGAAAAATATAATCAAATTTTTTAAAAGTTTTGCTAGCAGTTTGTCGAATATATTTCCATTTTTTAAAAGTATTTTTGCTTATTCTAGCATTTAAAAGAATAATTTTAATATTTTTTTTTTTAATAGCATCTATCATTTCAGGCCATATCTCTGATTCTACAAAAAATGCTACAGTAGGTTTCCAATGGTTTAAAAACTTATTTGCTATAATTATATTATCTATAGGATAAAACTGGTGTGTTGTTTTTTTAAATTTAAATTTATTAAACAAATTAGATGAGCTCAAGGTACTAGATGTTAATAAAATATTTCTAACTTTATTTGATTTTTCTAACTTTTTAATTATAGGAACTATACTTAAAAATTCTCCTACGCTAGAGCAATGAAACCAAATTAAATTACCAGACCCTCTTTTTTTCTTTATTAAAGAAAATTTTTCTAAGAATCTCCTAGGGTGCTCTTTTTTTTTTAAAATTCTTATAATAATTATAATTGGAGACATAATTATTATAACTAAAATGAAAAAATTATATAAAAATTTCATCAACTCTTTTGAACTTGCTTTTCGTAAAAATTTTTGTAAATAGTAGAATTTTTAACTAATTCACTGTGTGTCCCATGATCAATAACTTTCCCTTGATCTATTACATATATTTTATGTGAATTCAAAATAGTAGAAAGCCTGTGGGCAATAACTAGAGTAGTTTTACCTTTGATTAAATTAGTCAACGCTTCTTGTATTTTTTTTTCAGTTTCAGCATCTAGTGATGATGTTGCCTCATCAAGAAGGATTATTTTACTTTTTTTTAGTAAAGCTCTTGCGATGGATAATCTCTGTTTTTCTCCACCCGATAATCTAATTCCATTTTCCCCAATTAAAGTGTCATACTTTTTGGGAAGTCTATCTATAAAATCGTGAGAAAAGGACAACTTAGCTGCTTTTATTATTTCATCTTCAGAAGCACTCAAGTTAGCATACTTTATATTGTTAAGCACAGTATCATCAAATAATGTAGTTTCCTGACTTACTAAAGAAATGTTTTTTCTTAGTGACGAAAGAGTTATATCTTTAATTACTTGACCATCAATTTTTATATTTCCATTAACACAATCATAAAAACGTGGTATGAGATTTAAAATTGTAGACTTTCCCGCACCAGTATGACCAACTAGTGATGTCATTTTTCCTCCTACAATATTTAAATTTACATTTTTTAAGATATTTCTTTCCTCACTATCGTAACTAAAATTGACATTATCAAAATTTATGTATCCATCCTGTATTTTTATATCTTCTAGCTTTGTATCATTAAATATCTTTTGTTTTTCATCTATTATAGGTAGTACTCTTCTCGAACCCGTTAAACCTTGATTTAGAGTTATATTAAGAGTAGCAAGTGATCTAACGGGCTGATATGCCAGCATCATCGCCGCAAGAAAAGAAAAAAAATTATTTACAGCTATTTCCTCTGCAATAATTAAATTACCTGAATAATAAATTAATATTGCAATCATAATACCCGTCAATGCTTCCATAATAGGCGAAGATCTTGCATAAATTAATGCTTGTTTTTTATTTCTCTCTTTTAAATCATCTAACGCTTTATTTGCTCTAGATGTCTCATAAACCTCTTTTTGAAAAATTTGAATAAGTTTATGATTTTTAAAAATTTCAATAAGATATGAATTTAAAATCCCAGCTTTTTCCATAGATTCTTTAGTTACTTTTGTTATTCTTTTACCAAGAATTCTCGCAAAATAACTGGCTAAAGGAATCATTATTATTGCGATTAAAGACAATTTCCAGTTTTGATAGAACATCACACACATTAATCCAATAAGTGTCAATGTATCTTTAAACAAGTTTAATATACCAACACTTACAAGCCCAATCATATAATTAATATCACTTGTCAAATTGGTTATTATTTTACCTGAATGTTTTTTTTGAATAAATTGTGTGTCTGCTTTTATTAAGTTTCCAAACATATCCATTTGTATCTTCTTTCGAATATCTTCTGACACATTTATCATTATTGCTTTTGCTGCATACAAAGAAAAACCTTTACAAGCAAATGCAACTATAATTAAAGCAGGAATTATGATAATTAAACTTCTGTCTTTTTCAATAAAAAGTTTTTCAATTGCAGGATCTAGTAAGTATGCAATGGATGAAGTACTAGCTGCTAAAATTAAGCTAAAAATTAGTGCAATAAAAAATTTAACTAGATGTTTTTTTGTATAGATATTAAATAGTCTTTTAATTATTTCCTTGTCAGACATACTAAAATATTCTACTTACCAGCAAGTTTAAAAAAATTATAAATCCCAATAAGTTGTTACTTCTAAATTTTTTTAGACAATTTTGAGGTTCTGTAATTTTTAGATTTTGATTTTGATAATATAATAAGTGAAAAGAAATAATTGCTAATCCGATAAAATAAATTAAACTAAATTTCATTAAAAAACCTACAAATAACTGCATTAGTATAAAAATTAAATAACATATAAATATAAAGACTTTAGGATTTTTTTTAAATTTTATCGATGTTGACTTTACTCCTATTATTTCATCGTCCTTAATATCCTGATATCCATATATAGTGTCGTAAGCTAATGTCCAAAATATGGCTCCTAAATAAAAAAGTATTGGCGTTAAACTAATTTCGTTTCTTACTGCAACATAAGCCATGATAAGTCCATAATTAAAGGTAAAACCTAAAAAAAGTTGTGGCCAGTATGTAAATCTCTTCATGAGAGGGTAACTGAATGCAAAAGGCATTGACGCTAACCCAAGTATAATAGTTTTTAGGTTAAATTGAATTAATATTAGAAAGGATAAAGCACATAGTAGAATGGTATAAACTATTGACAACGAAACAGAAATCTTTCCTGATGCAATTGGTCTAAATTTAGTTCTATCAACCAAAATGTCGTACTTACGATCAAGAATATCATTTACAATACAGCCAGCCGATCGCATTAACACTGAACCGAGAAAAAATAGCGCAACATACTTAACGTAGATAAAAATTTTAACATCAAAGTCATGAGAAATTGTTAATCCCCATAAACACGGCCAAAATAAAAGCATAAAACCAATTGGTTGTTTTATTCTTATTAAATCAAGAAAAAGTTTTATATTTGTCATTATAATTTACTTGTAAATAACAAAGCATCGATTCATAATCAAACTGATTCGTATGGATATAGATTATACAGTTACAGCACTTATGTTTCCTGCAATACCTCTTATTATGGGAGTGTATAGTAATAGGTTTCATACTCTTAGTAATTTAATAAGAAAAATACATGACGAACATGTATTTGAAAAGCATACACCACCGGAGTGGAGGGATCAGTTAATAAATCTTAATAATAGAATTAATGTTTTAAAATTTACTATTATGTTTGCTGCATTTGGTTTTCTATTTAACATGTTGACTGTTTTTGCTCTTTATTTAGAAAAGATTTTTGTAGCAAGAATTATTTTCGGATCATGTTGCCTATCTATGATGATATCTATAATTTTCTTTATTAGAGAAATTCAAATTTCGACAAAAGCTTTAAAACTTCATATGTCTGATATGGATGTTCAGTTTAAGGAATAGCAGTTCTATATTTTTTAAACCTTAAATTATTTTCATATTTCATTAAATTTTTAAATGCTTTTCTAGCATGCTCTAAACTACTTCTACCTGTGGTATGTAATAAGGTTTGATTTACTGTAAAACTTAAACCAGCTTGATAAATATTCCCTGTATTTGCAACAGTATACGCGGGTCCTATTAATGAGGCAGTGGATTGCAAACAACCTGTTAATAAAAAAACAAAACATATATACAAATAAATTTTTTTCATAAATATTTAGACCTTTTATTGATTCTTTTTTTATTAACAAGATGGTTCTAATATTTATACAGCGACAGAGTGTTTCAGTTAATTTCAAGTTTTTTAGGGTTT
>MDTG01245023.1_pt1 | contig 40610 bp, 33 predicted proteins | sample 811421 | NCBI WGS metagenome assembly MDTG01 (sample SAMN05326645, study PRJNA326480) | marine metagenome | isolation source: seawater | place: Pacific Ocean: South East | collected 2011 | reverse complement strand
TCCATCCTGAGCGAAGCCGAAGGATCTGCCCATGCCTGACTGATCCCTCGGTAAACTCGGGATAAAAAGTTTAGCTGATTATACCCAGCGCCTTGGTTTCTTTCCACCCACCACGGGTAAAGTCCGGGCAAGCTTGAGGTATTAAATAGTATCGATTGCGAATGAATCGTACGAGTATCATTTATTACAAACGAAGATGGGTTGAGTTCTTTTCCATCCTGAGCGAAGCCGAAGGATCGGCAAAATGTATGGCCGATCCCTCGGTAAACTCGGGATAAAAAAAGGATTAGCTAATTATACTTAAAGCCTTAGTCTCTTTCCACCCACCACGGGTAAAGTCAGGGAAAGCTTGAGGCATTCCGCCTTCAGCTACAGATTTCTCACTCAAAGGACCAACCGCGCTCCAGAAGCAACCTTCGTATACGTTTTGATCCAGAGGGGTGCCGGTGCGCAGACACTCTACAATGCGATAACGCATAATGCCGTCCATTCCACCGTGGCCACTGTTTTTGGTGCTCTCATTGAGCTTCTTGTACAGCGGGTGATCATATCTTTCATATAAAGCCGCCAAGGCCTCTCTTCCTTGAGCCCACTGATGATGGTTGTCGGTAAGTCCTTCCACACCACCCTCCAAAGCAACGCGTGTGGGGAAGCCGGCCAATGTGCCCAAAGTACCCTGTATTAGGTTAAGTCTTGAGTATGGACGCGGGCTGGTTTCGTCCCATTGCACCATAATGGTTCTGCCAAGTTCAGTTTTGATTATAGAGGTGTTCAGGTCGCCTCCTTTATACTCCAATTGATTCCACTTATGATCGGCTGCATAGTTGGCCTTGGCATATTTGGCCCTGCCCATTGCCGGAGTAGAGTAGGATACCATTGTGCCGAAATTATCGTCAGTTCTTGCCAGGTTCATATACTGTGCCACCGGACCCAAACCGTGAGTAGGGTAGAGGTTACCGTTTCGGTTGGCATAGTGGTGGGTTCTCCATGAGCCTGTCCCACGCTCCTGCTCTTCCATCTGGAACCGCAGTTCGTGTATGTAAGAGGCTTCGCCATGTAAAATATCGCCAATCAACCCTTGCCTGCACATATTTAAGAACATGAGTTCGTCTCGGCCATAGTTTACATTTTCCATCATCATGCAATGCTTTCCCGTAGCTTCAGAGGTGTCTACAATAGCCCACATATCTTCTATGGTGGTGGCCATAGGTACTTCTACAAATGCGTGAGCCCCCTTCTTCATGCTTTCAATAGCCATTGGTGCATGGTTCACCCAATTGGTGCTTATAATTACCGCATCCGGTTTAACTTCTTCAAGCATTTGCTTCCAGCCATTTTCACTGCCATGGTAGAGCTTAATGTCCTGATGGCGCTGTCCGTTGCCTGCTTCTTTACATCGGTCGGCTGAACGCTGCGCCCAGTCTTCGTATAAATCGCTTATGGCCACAATTTCAGTGCCTTCAAGACTGGCGAAGTCCCGGGCATGCCCGCTGCCACGAGCTCCCACTCCAATAAGAGCTATTCTTACACGGTCTAGTTTTGGGGCGGCAAAGTCTCCCATGTATTGAGAGCCGCTAGGTCTGGTTTGCTCTTCCTCTGAACAACAGGTAAATGCCGTTGCTGTAGCCAGAGCGGCAGCCGAAAGTGAGGTTTTCTTTAAAAAATTCCGTCTGTCGAGTTTAGACATAGTTTGTAGTGAGTTAACGTTGAAAGGGCATATTCTTACCTTTTTGGCATAAAGTCAAACCCTTTCTTAAGTTTGCTTGGCTTTCCTTTGATTTGCTGAAGCCTCTGATCATTTTAGTTCAATGAAAAAAATATTTCTGCAAGGGATTTTTGCCCTACTGCTGTGTGCCTGCTCCAAGCCCGGTACCACCGACCTGGTCAGCTTTGAGGTATATTGCGAAATGGTGGCCAATGGCGCCAAACCAATTGCTCTCAGCCACCCCATGACAATGGAGGAGGCCGATCGGGCAATGCCAGAATTTGCACAAGTGGCCCGGAAAAATAACTTGTATGTATACAGGGAAGATAACTTTCCGGTTAGCGCTTTGTTCCCCGCTGAGACTACCAGGGAAAGGTCTGTCTTCGTTATCTTCAAAGACAGCCTTCGGTTAGAGCAGTACAGACAACTTAAACAAGACATTGCCGAAAGGAGGTGGGACGATCAGTTGCTGGCCAGGCGCATGGGGCGTCTTTTAGGATATAGTACTCAGGGTATCAACCATTTGTTGATGGAGAATACCGCCTTTCGAACAATTAACTCTTTTGGTATTAAAGAGCAAACCACTCACCTGTACTATAATGATCTTGCAAGGGCTAAGCAGTTCTATGCTGAACAATTGGGATTTACCCCGCTTGAAGATAACCGTTTTCAAATAAGCTCTACGTCCTACATTCAGCTGCATGCTCTATCTGCCGAACACCCCAAAGAACAACCTAAATCAACGGCCATTGCCCTGCTTACCGATCAGTTGCCTGAATGGTACGCCTATGTTCAGAAGCTGGGAATTCCCATAAAGTATAGTTACAAACCTAAGGAGGGTGGACCACACGATGGTTTTGTGGCTATTGATCCTGAAGGATATCTTCTGGAGTTTGAGCAGTTCAAGCAGCATCCGGAAAATGAACTACTAATGGCTGCACTGAGTAAGGTGCCGTATTTGACAACTACTGTCGATTCTTTAGGCTTCTATGGCTCTATTACCTGGACATACCACCAAGATTTATTGGCACAACAAAATTACTATCAAGAGGTGTTGGGTTTTGAAATGGTAGCTGACCAGGGGTGGACAAAGATATTTCAGACCTCCCACAGTAGCTTTATAGGGTTGGTGGATGAACGAAGAGGCATGGAGAACTATGCCAACGAAAAAGCAGTGGAGATTGGCTGGAAAGTAGAACAATTGGAGGCTTTACAAAGCTATTTGAGAACCAGTAATCCCGGCTTCTCGGGTAGTCTGATTGGCTCTGAGTTATATACCTATCGTTTTTATTAGAGAGGAGTTATCTACTAAAATTAGGCTCTAAAAAAAATGTCATTCCGAACTTATCCGTTTAAGTAGATAGGTTCAGAATGACATAAAGTCATTTTCAAGACAATCTTTTTTTGACTGGGGCTGTCGTGCTTCTTATTGTTTTTCCAGGTTGAAGACATAACGCCCATCAGCCCCACTAACCCCGGCAGCTACACCACCCGAGCGGGTGTAATCAACGGTCATAGTAAGTGTAGGTGGCGTAGCACTTGCATTCAGCGATATGCTGTACACATTGGAATTGTCTCCATCGAAAATTACCTCATTGATGTTGTTTCCATTAAAGTCCCAGGTGCCACTGGCTCCAAAAAATGGATCACCATCAGTACTGGTGTATGTTTTGCTGGTGGCATTTCCCCTAATGGTCATGGAGAAGTTTTCCAGCCCGTTGGCAGGAGCGCCATCAAAGGTAACCGATGTAGCTACCCAGGTAACACCGGAAGTACCCGCAAGGTCTACTAGCCGTTGTTCTTCAGGGGTAAGGCTGGGACCATCATCGCCACCGCCTCCGCAAGAGAAGACAGTCAATACAATAAGCAGCAGGCTGAGGGGTAGAAAGTAGCTTTTAATCTTGTTCATGTTGGGTTTGTTGTAGAATCAATAATAATTACTTTTTCGGAAAAAATGAGCTTATACCAAGACTATTTGAAGTCGGGAATATGTAAACTCTCTGTACAAAATTCATATTCATGCTTTTGGTTGGAGCTTACTAATACTAGCTTATCTTCTAAAATAGCCTCTACTGACTTCCTATACCAGGCTATTCCTGCCGTATCTAAATTGGTAGTGGGTTCGTCTAAAAGGCATATCTCGCTTTGCGAATAAAAACAAAGCCCCAACTTAAGTCTCTGCTTCATGCCCGAAGAAAAATTTCGAATAGGTTTTTCGGCACTATTTTGCAGATACACCAATTCTACAAAGTCATTAATGGTTAACCCTACTTTGAGCTTCTTAAATTTAAAATGGAAGGTTAGGAATTCTCGAAGGGTAAACTCCTCAATAAGCTCCAGGTATGGTGTAGAAATATCGAAGTGTTGATAGACTAATTCTGTCGGTACCGGTTTGTTGTTGAACGTATAGGTGACCTTACCTTCTGAAGCCGGAATATATCCACATAGCACCTGTAAAAAGGTAGATTTACCACTGCCATTGCCGCCTGTTATAGCACAAGGCTTGCCTTTTTCGAAGGCTATGGATAGGTTCCTGAATATCCACTCACGGTTAAATTTTTTACCTAAACCTTCAACCGCAATCTGCATATTACTTGGCGCTATATCCTTTCATTACTCCACGGTCAGAATTTCTAAAGAAATTGATGATTTCATCGCGTTCTTTAGAGGGGGTCATTTCAAGTTCTACCAAATCGAGGGCTTTGGAGTTGTTCAACCCTTTAAGGAATATGTAGCGATAAATTTCCTGGATCTCCGCAATCTTCTCGTTGGAGAAACCGCGTCTTCTAAGGCCAATGGAGTTAATGCCTGCATAGCTGAGGGGTTCACGCCCGGCTTTGGTATAGGGAGGCACATCCTTTCGCACCAATGAACCACCGGAAACCATGGTATGGGCACCAATATTCACAAACTGGTGAACAGCGGCTGCTCCGCCAACAATAGCCCAGTCATTGATAGTTACATGGCCGGCCAATTGTACGGCATTCACCAAAATACAATTGTCGCCAATTATACAGTCGTGAGCTACGTGTGTATAGGCCATAATCAGGCAGTTCTTGCCAATCACAGTTTTGTTGGTGGCGTCTGTTCCCCTGTTCAGGGTTACACACTCACGGATTACGGTGTTGTCGCCAACCTCTAAAACGGTGTCTTCACCACCAAATTTCAGGTCTTGAGGAATGGCCGATACAACTGCACCGGGAAATATTTTTACGTTTTTACCAATTCTTGCACCTTCCATAATGGTCACGTTGGAGCCTATCCAGGTGCCTTCTTCTATGACCACGTTTTTGCTAATGGTTACGAAAGGTTCTATCACCACATTTCGCGCAATTTTGGCTTCCGGGTGAATGTATGCTAGGGGTTGATTCATTGATTCTTTACAATTCTTGCGGTCATAGATGCTTCGCACACCAGGGTGTTTCCAACGTAGGCGTATCCATTCATTTGAGCAATGCCTCGTTTGATTGGAGCCGTGAGTTCACACTTGAACTTGATGGTGTCTCCGGGGATGACCATTTTTCTGAATTTACATTTGTCGATACCGAGGAAATAGGGTGTGTAGTTCTCAGGATCGGGTACGGTGTTCAAGACAAGGATACCACCAATTTGAGCCATAGCTTCAATTTGTAGCACTCCCGGCATTACCGGGTTTCCGGGGAAATGGCCTGTAAAAAAGGGTTCGTTAACGGTAACATTCTTTATACCTGCTACGGTAGTTTCATCCAGATGAAATATCTTGTCTATGAGCAAAAACGGATATCGGTGAGGTAGAATTTGTGTGATTTGGTTGATATCCATTACCGGCTCAACGTTCGGGTCGTAATATGGTGCTGAGCTCTTATTGGCCATCATAGCCTTCTTTAATTTTTTGGCAAATGCTACGTTGGCAGCATGCCCGGGCCTTGCGGCCAGTATTTGTGCTTTTATGGGGCGGCCAACGAGCGCTAAATCTCCTACTACATCCAATAGTTTATGGCGGGCAGGTTCATTGCGGTGTCTAAGTTCAACATTGTTTAGAATGCCCTCTTTCTTTACCTCTACTTTGGGTTTGTTAAACAAACCGGCCAGGTAATCAAGCTCCTCGTCTTTAACCACACGGTCTACCACCACAATGGCATTGTTTAGGTCGCCACCTCGAATGAGGTTGTTTTTATAAAGCATTTCCAATTCGTGCAGAAAACAGAAAGTTCTGCTCGAGGCAATGTCTTTTTTAAAGTCTTGAATATCGGTTAGCGAAGCATGCTGGCTACCTAGTACTGGCGAGTTGTAATCGACCATTACCGTAACCCGAAAATCGTCTAGAGGGAGTGCTGCAATTTCTACGTCTCTTTCCGGGTCGCGGTACATTATGCTTTCGGTGACCTCTAGAAAGTTTCGCAGTGCATTTTGCTGCTGTACGCCCACCTTCTCCAAAGCCTCAATAAACATTTTAGAGCTGCCGTCCAATATTGGAGGCTCGGGCCCATCAATTTTAATGAGTACGTTGTCTATTTCCAGGCCTACTAAAGCAGCCAGAGTATGTTCTACGGTATTCACCCGGGCTCCATTGTGTTCTATGGTAGTTCCTCTCGAAAGGTCTACAACATAGTCTACATCAGCATCTACAACAGGCTGGTCGGGCAAGTCAATTCGCTGGAATTTAATGCCGTGGTTAGGTGGGGCAGGAGTGAAGGTCATATTGGCAGTGACACCCGTATGGAGGCCAACTCCAGATACCGTTATGGATTCCCTAATCGTATGCTGCTTTGTCTTCATGCTTTCTGCGAAAATGCCGCAAATTTATAACTTTTTTTCCAGTTCCTTGACCCGTTCAATAAGATTAGGAAGGTTGCGGAGAATAACGCTTGCCCGCAGAAAATCTTTGTGTTCCATAATAGGTGAGCCGAACCAGACTTTGCCCTCCTGACTAATGGTTTTAGGCACACCCGCCTGGGGGCCTATAATGGTTTTGTTGGCAATACTTAAATGGCCGGTAATGCCTGCTTGTCCGCCTATTTGGCAATTTTCTCCGATTTTGGCACTTCCTGAAAGCCCGGCTTGAGAGGCTATTGCCGTATTTTTACCCACTTCAACGTTGTGAGCTATTTGCACCAGGTTGTCTATTTTGGCTCCCTTACGAATTACTGTAGCCCCCATAGTAGCACAGTCTATGGTGGTATTGGCTCCTATATCTACGTTGTCTTCTATAATTACATTTCCCGTTTGAGGAATGCTTTTGTACGTGCCATCGGCTTGGGGGGCAAAACCAAACCCATCGCTGCCAACAACCACTCCTGAATGCAGAACGCAGTTGGAGCCTATTTTGCAATTGGCATATACCTTTACTCCGGGATATAGAATGGTATTATCGCCTACTTCTACATGGTCTCCTAAATACACCTGCGGATATATTTTGGTGTTTTTGCCCACTTTAACGTTTTCGCCCAGATACGAAAAAGCCCCCAAATACACCTGTTCTCCATAGCTGGCCGACTCGTGCTGAAAAGAAGGCTGCTCGATGCCTGTTTTTACTTTGGCTGTCATTTTTTCGTACTCCTCGAGCAATCGGGCAAAAGCACTATAAGGGTCATCGACCCGAATAAGAGCTCCTTTAACCGGCTTTTCGGGCTCAAAATCACTTTTTACAATAACTGCACTTGCGCTAGTTGAGTAAATGTATGGTAGGTACTTGGGGTTGGCCAGAAAGGCTATGCTACCCGGAGTGGCTTCTTCAATCTTCTCCAGACGGTTCACCCTGGCTGTTCCATCTCCTTCTACTTTTCCTCCCAAAAGAGAGGCCACTTGTTCTACAGATATTTCCATGGTTATATTTCTGAGAGTCACAAATTTATGTCTTTTGGCCAGCATCGATAGTACTTGCGCACTATTTTACTCATGGCTTTAATGTTAGGCAGGTCGGCAGCTTCTACTACATCTCTCACCTCGCCATTTTTAGAGACAATCATTATCTTTTTATCGTTGGCCAGATAGGCATTGTTGGTTACCTGGCCTGTTGAAAAGAAGTACTTTACATCTTTGGGTTTTATGCCGTAAGCCTCGGCAATTTTAGTCTGAAACGCTTCTTTTTCTTCCCTGCTGGTAGGTTCCTGGCTAAAATGTATTTTAAAGAGTTCCCTGTTCAGTAACATTTGGCACAGTTTGGAGAGTATTGGGTCTTTATGTTTAGCCCAAATTTTAATGGCTCCCCAGAGATCATAATCATCAAGGTCTAAGAAGGCTTCCAGTATCTTGGGGTTCTCGGCAAATTGTTCCAGACCTATTTCCTTTTCAAAAAACAGCCTGAGGCTGTCACTCATAAATAGAGTTTCCGGCTGCTTCCGGGTTAGCTTTTTTGCTCTGTTAATAATAGATACCAGCATTTTTTCGGCACTTACACCCGCTTTGTGCAGGTATACCTGCCAGTACATAAGGCGTCTGGCACTCAAAAAGTTTTCTATGCTGTAAATTCCTTTTTCCTCTACCACCAGTTGGCCGTCTTTTACATCGAGCATTTTAATGATGCGGTCGGCCCCGATGGTCCCCTCTGATACTCCGGAAAAGAAGCTGTCGCGTTTTAGGTAGTCGAGTCGGTCTATGTCTAACTGACTGGAAACCAGTTGGTGTAGAAAGGGTTTGTGACAACTGCCGTTGAATATATCGAGTGCCATTGTGAGTGCACCATTAAACTCCTGATTCAGCCCCGAAATAATTATGCGGCTCAGGTGTTCGTGCGGTACATCTTCCAGTAGGCTAAATTCCAGAGCATGAGAGAAGGGGCCATGGCCCACATCGTGTAATAAAATGGCAATAAGAGCACCTTCATATTCACTTTCTGAAATTTCTACACCTTTGTTTCTCAGGTTGTCCAGCGTTATAGACATGAGGTGCATAGCACCCAGCGCATGGTGAAACCGAGTGTGGTGAGCACCGGGATAAACCAACTCTGCCAACCCCATTTGTTTAATGCGTCTGAGGCGTTGAAAACTAGGGTGGTTTATAATATCGAAAATCAGCTCATTTCTGATGGTGATGAACCCGTAGACCGGGTCATTGATTATCTTCCGCTTGTTCAAACTTTGTGCTTTAATTCTCTTAAATTCGAGCTTCTTCTCAATTTTGATTCATGCAAAGATATAACATTTTGTGGGCTGATGACGAGATCGATCTGCTGAAACCGCATATCCTTTTTCTAAAAGACAGAGGCTATGATGTGACACCCGTAACCAGTGGTGCCGATGCCATCGAGGCGGTGGAGCAAAAACCCTTTGATCTTGTTTTTTTAGATGAAAATATGCCGGGTATGACGGGCCTGGAAACACTGAGCTATATTAAAGGAAGCCGTCCGGCTCTTCCTGTGGTTATGATTACCAAAAACGAGGAAGAACACATAATGGAAGAAGCTATTGGTGCTAAAATTGCCGATTACCTCATAAAGCCACTTAACCCCAATCAGATACTAATTTCGGTAAAGAAACTGCTGGACAATCGCAGACTAGTGAGCGAACGAACCAACCTACATTATCAGCAAGATTTCAGGAATATCAGCATGAAGGTCAATGACTGGATCGACCACCACGAATGGGCCGAAATCTATAAAAAGCTGGTGTATTGGGAACTGGAAATTGAGGGGACGGAAAACAAGAGTATGGCGGAGGTTCTGGAAATGCAGAAAGTAGAGGCTAATGCTAATTTTGCCCGTTTTGTGGCCGAAAACTATTCGGAATGGCTTAATAATCAGGAGGCCGATAGACCGCTAATGTCGCACCAACTGCTTGCCAATAAGGTGTTTCCTGCCCTTAACGACTCTCCGGCCTTTCTCATTATTATCGATAACCTGAGGTTCGACCAGTGGAAAATTATTGAGCGCGATATTCTTGGCTATTTCAACCTGATGGAAGAAACAGCCTACTATTCTATATTGCCAACAACGACAGCCTATGCCCGAAATGCTATCTTTTCCGGTGAACTGCCTCTGGCCATGAGCCGGAAGTATCCGCAATTGTGGGTACATGACGATGACAGCGAAGAAGGCAAGAACAACAATGAGGAGGCATTTTTAAAGGAGAACCTTAAGAAGCATCGACTGAATGTTAAAACGAGCTATCACAAAATAATCCATGCTAATCAGGGTAAGCAACTCAACGATAGCTTCAATAACCTACTCAACAACCAGCTCAATGTAGTGGTCTACAACTTTGTAGACATGTTGTCGCATGCTAGAACAGACATTCGAATGATTAAGGAATTGGCGGCCGATGAAGCGGCCTACAGGTCGCTGACCAAGTCGTGGTTTCTGCACTCTCCTTTGTTCGATTTGCTGCGGCTCATTGCAGATAAGGGTTTGCGGGTAATGATTACTACAGACCATGGCACCTACAGGGTGAAACGCCCTTTTAAAATTGCTGGCGACAGAAATGTGAATACTAATCTTCGCTATAAGCAGGGTAAGAATTTGGGCTACCATGGTACTGACGGAATTTTTGAGGTACGAAAACCAGAAGAGCTCCATTTGCCAAAACCCAATGTGTCTACCTCGTATGTATTTGCTACAGACGATACTTTCTTTGCCTACCCGAACAATTACAATCACTACGTTAAGTATTACAGAGATACTTTTCAGCATGGTGGCGTATCGCTAGAAGAAATGATAATTCCTTTTATTTCATTAATTTCGAAGAGGGCTTAAAGCAGGAGAATGAAGCTAAAGGCAAACAGTGTGGGAGACCTCCCTGAATTGGCCTCCAAGATGGTTGAATGGGCCGGAGGTGAAAAGATTTGGGTATTGAATGGAGAAATGGGAGCCGGGAAAACTACACTTTCCAAGGCTATCGGTCAGGTACTAGGAGTAATAGATACGGTGCAAAGCCCAACATTTTCTATCGTCAACGAATACCTGACATTATCAGGAGATTCGATTTACCACTTCGATTTTTATCGCCTGGAACATCCTGAAGAGGCTTTGGCCATTGGGGTAGAAGAATACTTCGATTCCGGCAATTTATGTTTGATCGAATGGCCACAGAAAATAGGTAACTTGTTGCCCGAAAGGCATTTGGCTATACGTATTGAAGACTTAGGTAACGAACAACGAGAATTTACTTTAACGCATAATGGCAGGTAAGGAAAAAACAGGGTTTGCTCAATTGGCTAAAGAGGGTAGTTTATATCCTCAGGAGCAATTGCTCAAGGTAAAATCCGGGGCTAAAAACATGCTCATTTCTGTGCCCAAAGAGGTGTCTTTTCAAGAAAACCGGGTAAGTCTTACCCCAGCCGCAGTGGGTATACTGGTAGCTAATGGCCATGAGGTGCAGGTGGAGCAAGGAGCGGGCGAACATGCTCATTTTTCAGATGCAGAGTATGCTGAAAACGGGGCCAATATTGTGTACTCTAAGAAAGAGGCTTTTGAAGCAAACCTTATTGTGAAGGTAGAACCACCAACCAGTGAAGAAATTGATCTGATGAAGTCAGGGGCTACGGTATTTTCGGCCATGCAGCTAGCCAATACCTCGGCTGCCTATTACGAAGCGCTTAATAAAAAGAAGATCAGTGCACTGGGTTTTGAGTTGCTTCAAGACAAAGCCGGAGGCTTGCCTATAGTGAATGCAATGAGCGAACTGGCCGGCAGTTTGGCCATACCCATAGCGGTAGAGTATCTGAGCACAGCCAATGGCGGAAAAGGAATCATTCTGGGAGGTATAACAGGAGTACCACCCACACGGGTAATTATTTTAGGAGCAGGTACTGTGGCAGAATATGCCTCCAGAGCTGCCTTAGGATTGGGGGCAGAAGTGCGTATTTTCGACAACGAAATTTACAAGCTCAGAAGAATAAAGCACAAGCTGGGTAATCAGGCTTTTACTGCGGTAATAGATAGTGTCACGCTGAGTCAGTCTCTACTCTCGGCCGATGTAGTGATAGGAGCGCTTAGAGCCGAAAAAGGCAGAGCCCGATGCGTAGTAACTGAAGAAATGGTAGCTAGTATGAAACCCGGTTCGGTTATAATTGATGTTTCCATAGATCAGGGCGGCTGTATAGAAACTTCTGAGATTACCACGCACGATGAACCGGTATTCAGAAAGTTTGATGTGATTCACTATTGTGTGCCGAATATTGCTTCCAGAGCTGCAAGAACAGCCACTACAGCCCTCAGCAACATACTTACTCCCGTGCTGCTTAAACTGGCCGAAACAGGTGGAATTGATGATATGATGTATGCGTACAGTTGGTTTAGCCAGGGTATTTATGCCTACAAAGGCTGTACAACACACCTGGAAATTGCCAAGCGATTTAACCTGCCATACAAAGATTTAAGTCTGCTGATGGCCGCACGGTTTTAGTCTTTTACTATTTGGCTACTCAATGCTGTAAAGAGGCTCTTGGCTATTGTGCTTTCTTTCTTTTCAGAGTCAATTTCGGTAAACTCGGTTACTCCGGAGTGATCTTTCAGGTTTTTATCGTCCAGTGTTTTAAAGGCCATCGTCCAGTTGGGGTAAATGCGGTACTCACTTTCCTTCATATGCAGCAGCAATACATCGTAGTGGCGCGGGTCATGTTTTATCCGATCGAATAAATCGAGTAAAACCTGGAATTCTCCTTCCAGTATTTGTAAAAACTGCCCACCATGAAAGAGCAAACAGCCTGTAATATGGTTGGCTTCGTTGAAGCTTCTGGCAGTAGAAAGTATGTCATTAAAATCTTTTTCGCTAAGTCCGGAACTGGCCGTACTTCTGTAAATGAGTTCGTATAGCATAGGCATTACACTAGGTGTTTCAATATACTAAAAATGCATTTACAGAAGGCAGGTCAACCATACCTTACTGCATAAAGATGGCCGATCACCTTTTGAAAAAGATTGGAGCAGCTCCTGAACGAACAACAATCTTTTTTTGAGTAAGAACCAGCAATAAATGGGGTATATCCAAATGGCTGACAGGATGGTGTACAGGCTGAAAGAAAGTGTTTTGCCTGAGCCCCCTTCTTTGCGCATTTGAAATACGGTTATAAGGTGTGCTGCCGGTAAGAAGGTGGAACTGTATAAATGAGTACAATAACCATTCTTGACGGCTCATATCACTGTTTTCACAGAAGCCATGTGTTTCAGGTTTTCAGCCCCGCTGCGAGTAACTGAACCAGGCTGTTCAATACTTTAAAGCAGTGCTTTGGTCATACCATGAGTTAATTATTTTAACCTGAGTTCGATGTAAGAAAAGAACGTCATGCCGGAAAAACAGGCCTTAAACTCTCAAAAAGGCCTGTTTTATCCGGTATCTCAATAGAGCCTAAATGAAATTGCGGATATTTTCCTTTGCGTATGTGAAGTTTTGAGAGGAAAATTCCGCAATGACGTCCTAAGGGGGACATCTTACTACTTCCTTACATCGAACTCAGGTTATTTTAGGTTGCGGACTAGTCTAAATTAGATTCCTTTGGAAGGGAGTGTTCTTAAAATATGAGGCTATAATGGCAAGCGGATATGGAAAAGTATCGCTAAGTTCTGGGAGTCTTTATGCAGATGTCTAGGCGTTTATTTGAGGCTCAGGCCGGCTTAGTAAAAACTTTAATTGGGCTGCAGTAAGGCTTATAAAAAATCTCAAAACTATTTCATTTCTTTGCACCATGTTGGAGTTGAAAAGGGACGTTTTCCGAATGTGTTCGGAGAAAGTCGGTGCACGCATCAATACCTTGGAGGCCGAGCTCAGAAGCCTGAGCGAGTCTGCAGCCTCAGATACAAAAAGCTCAATGGGCGATAAGTATGAGACTTCTCGCGAAATGGTTGGGTTGGAGCAGGAGAAGGTAAGTGAACAATTGGACGATGCGCGGCAGATGCGTAAAGTGCTGGAAAGCCTCAACGTAGAGCATAGTGCTTCCAAAATTATCCAGGGCTCGTTGGTCCGTACATCAACGGTGCTTTTCTACATTGCTGTTTCGTTGGGAAAAATAACCGTAGGGGGTAAAGATGTCTTTGTGATTTCCCCCGTATCGCCCATAGGTAAAGAGCTAATGGGAAAGGAAGTTAATCATTCCATTGCTTTCGCAGGTAAGATGGAGCGTATTATTGCCATTGCCTGAGTAGTTTCAGGTATTTTGTCCTTCTGCTTTTTTGGAATTAGACTGTATTAAAGGCCACCTGAAGCAACGACTGATCATTGTAAGTGCTTCAGGGTCTTCTGGCCAGGTGCTATCAGATAATCTAATTTTCGGTCAGTTGGCCTTCAAAAAGTAGCCAGCTATTAGGGTCTAACTCAATCTTTGAAGGTCGGGTACTCAGTTCGGGAGACCATAGCATCTGTTTTTGGTGTACCGGAATTTTGCGGAGCTCCGACTGTCCGTTGGGGTAGGTGATTTTCACTTCCAGATCAAATAAAAACTCTTCCTGTTGGCGCTGGTTGATTTCCATTTCCAACTTTCCGTTTTTGTAGGCCCATGTGGCTTCTATCTTCGGTTGTCCGGCCTGCATTATCCACTGCTTAAAGAATTGCGCCAAGTCCAGTCCACTGACTTCTTCGAATACCTTTCTGAGGTCTTCGGTATAGGCGTTGGCTAGTTTGTACCTGGCATAATAGGTGCGGATGGCTTGCCAAAACAGTTCATCGCCCACTTCTTTTCTGAGCATGTGCAATACCCAGCCGCCTTTTTGATAAGAGTTGGCATTGAGCAGTTGCATATAATCTTCTATGGCTTTGTTTACAACGGGCACTCGGTTTTGTTTGCTATAATCAATGATTTGCTGGCGCTGCTCTTTTACACGCTGCACAAAATTGTCGCGTCCATATTTCTGCTCCATGTACAGGTTAGTAAAGTAGGTAGCAAAGCCTTCGCTCAGCCATACATGATGCCAGTTGGCTTCAGAGGCTGAGTTGCCGAACCATTGGTGGGCTATTTCATGAGCAATTAATCCTTCAGAGGTGCGCTGCCCGTTTACAGAGTTTTCGGAATAGAAGATATTGGAGGCATTCTCCATTCCGCCAAACTGTGTTTTAGATTGTACGTTGGCCAGTTTGGAAAAGGGGTAGGGGCCAACATGGTTAATGAACCAATCGGTGATGGGTAGGGCAAGGGCATAGTCATGAAAGCCCTTTTCCCGATCTTGCGGATACACCCAGGCAGAAATTGGAATGCCATAAATATCTCCGGTATTTTGAATCGCAAACCGGGCGGCTCCAATAACCATCACTTTAGTAGGAATGGCCACTTCCGATCTCCAGTGAGTAAGGGTTAACTTGTCATCGATGTTCGATCGCTCAACCAGTTTTCCGTTGCCAATAACCTGATAATGTGCAGGGGCTGTCACAATCCACTCCACCGTAGCTTTGTCAGAGGGGTGATCCACAATGGGCAGCCAGTGCTTTCCGCGATCAGGCCAGTTGTCACCAAAAAAGGTGCGGTCGCCATACTTGTTTTTAGAAATAATCAGACCGTTAGCAGGAACTCCTTCATAGGCTATGAGAAAGGTGACCCTTTCTCCCGATTTTGCCGGATAGTTAAGAGTAAGTTGGTTGTTTTTGTGGCTAAAATCAATACGTTTGCTATTGGCCATTACCACATTTACCTTCATTCCTTTTCCGTTGTTTTCGTTCACCAGGTCAAAGTGAAAGTCCGGGCTGTCTTTTAAGAAATGAACAGTTACGTGAGCAATGCCTGTAATTTGGTCATTTACATCTGTTAGTTGTAGTTCAAAACGATAGTGTTGCACATCAATGGTGGCTAACCTTTCGTAGTGCTTTTGGCCATATACACCAACCGATAGAAGCCCCAGTAGTATAGAGGTAAGAATGAATCGTTTCATTTTACCAAGCTAATAAAAATGAATCGAATGTAAATTCAGTTTCTCTGCTCAATACCACCTGATGGGTACAATGAGGACTTAGAGGGAACTTGCTGGTGAGTTTAATTGTGGGCTCCATTTTCTTAGGTATGAGTGAAAGGGACTTAATACGGGATTGGAGATTACAGCGGGGCCGCACTTATAATTAATGTAATATTAGATTGATAGAGGTTATCAGGTGATAGTTTTTTTTTTATAACTATATTGAGCTTTATGGTTATTTGTCTAGATCGAATAGGAGTAAAATGCAATATAACTTATGCCATAAGCTGAGTCTTTACATTACCTTATAAGAGTCTTATGAAAAGACAAATAGTGGCGAAGTATAGAGAACGTATGCCATGCGACTTAATGAAGTAACCTTATTCAGTTTTTACTCAATCTATCCTTATGGTTAAGCCTATCGTTTTCGTTTTAAGCCTTCTCATCTTTTTTTCATGCTCAAGAAGTTCAGAGAAACAAAAGGAGAAACAGGTGCAGGTCCGTTTAGAAAAGCTAGGTATCATAAGCCTTGAAACCGAAAGAAATTTTCCCTCATCGTTTGATATTGTGAATTGGGGTGATGATGGGAAAGCAATAGTAGGAATTGATAGAAGGATCAACGAAATCCTTTTTTTTGATTTCAATGGTCAACAAATGGGTAAGGTAAAAGTGCCCACCATTGATCAGCCATTTGGACTAAAGAGGATATCGGATGTCCATTACATTAACCGAGATTCTATCCTAGTTTATGATGCTCAATATCTAAGACTGATTCTTCAAAACCAGGAGAGTGAGGTCATAGACTCATGGCATTTACCTGACTTTTGGTCTGAGGCATCAAGAAGTGGTAATGTAGGTATAGTTGATGCATACTTGCATAAAGGGAGCCTGATTGCTGAGTTATTAGCATTTGAGAATCTTTATCCTATTTCCAGCAGGCAGTTTTACGAAGAGTCGAAGCTCTTTCATTTTGTTAACCTAACTCAGGAAACGGTGAATTCATACCTCAACTATCCTGAAGAATCACCTTATAGGAGCCAGTTATTTTACACAGCGTTTTTTCCTTATGTTGTAAAAACGAGTACATCATACGTGTTGTCTTTTCCATTCGATAATGGTATTTACAGCTTTAACAAAGGTTTGTCTTCTTATACCTACTTACAAAATGAGCCTAAGGCTTTTCCCAGGGCAACTGGCCAAGCTTTTGGTTCACATCAGACGGGTAATGATGTGTTGTATAGCAGAAAGCTTAATGGCTTTGGCTTGTTTATGAGAAATTCTTTAGAATTGAATGGTCTGGGAGAATGTGTAATAAGGGTTTATAGAGAAGCTTTGGGTAATAAAGATGAAATTCCTAATGACAGTCGTTCGTTCTATTCGGACGAGTTCCCTCCAACGTATAACTTGGAGTTATTTAAGGTCGATGGAGAAAGAATAATTAAAATAGGTCAGGAAATTAGTCTTAAGGATCTCGGTATATCGAATTTTATTGGGCAAGATGATGACGGAGTTTTGCTATTTATAGAACACAACCCAGACAGAGAAGATCCGCGTCTAGTCAAAATTGCTCTCTCTGTAAACTGATCAGAAGGGGGTATTGGGCCTCTGGATTAGGCTATTCCCCGAACAGATTAAGCCAGCCAAAAGAGGAAAACCAAAGGAAAAGCCACTCCGGCAAGGGCGAGCCACCAACCTCTTTTCTTAAAGCTATACTTACCACTGGCAATGAACATACCCGTTAGCGCAATGATGATCATGGCGCCACCAAAAATATCGGAATACCATATCCAGGCCGAGTTGGTGGTTTGGTGCAAGTCGGCCATTTCGGCCAGTCCATATCTTCGGCCAAAAAAGTCCAGAGTACCTTCTCCGTTTTCCAGACTTACCTCTGCCATAGCATCTTGAAAGTAGATTCTTAGGTTACCGTTTTGTATTCTAAAGTTGCGGTATTCGTTGCCGACACCCGTCTGCGGAATTAGTGATTTCACTAACTCATCGTTGTATTCTTCAGTGTCTGGCAGGTTTAGCGTAAGAGGTTCCGAACTGAGGGTGTATTGACGCGAGTTAAAGGTTCTCCTGTGGTTCAGTGCTATTCCTGAAATAGAAAAGGCTAGAATAAGCCCTACAAAAAAATAGGCAATGTCGCGGTGGTAGTTGCGGCAGAAGTTCTTAAACTTTCTCACTTAATTTTATTTAGACTGATTATAGATAACGGCAAAAATAGTGGATGAGTGATTCGAAACAAGTGCAACCGACAATTTTTTTAAATTGGCTAGATGAAAATCTGATGAATGGAAAATCTGGTAAACTTCTTTGCTGATATACCCACCGAATTTCGGGCGGGGATCTTAATTGGTGGTATAGTGGTCTTTTGGATACTGGAAGGAACGCTGCCCCTTTTTCACTTTCAATACAAGAAGGTTCGTCATGCCGGAATTAACCTTTTCTTTACCCTCACTACTATGATTATTGGGTTTGGTTTGGCAGGAGCACTATTGTATGCCTCAGATACGGTGGCTGCCAACCATTTTGGATTATTGTATATTATAGACCTTCCTCTTTGGGCTCAACTGGTAGTTGGTGTACTTCTTCTCGATTTAATAGGGGCTTACCTTGTGCATTGGACAGAACACAAGGTTAAATGGATGTGGAAATTTCATTTGGTTCACCATACCGACACTACGGTAGATGTAACTACAGGGCTGCGTCATCATCCCGGAGAAACCGTGTTCAGAATAGGGTTCACTATTTTGGCCGCCATTATTGTGGGGGCACCTATGTGGATCATCATGTTCTACCAGAGTATGTCGGTGCTGTTTGCGCACCTTACTCACGCCAATATCAACATGCCGAGATCGGTGGATAGGGCTTTATCTTGGGTTTTTGTGACTCCACTCATGCATAAGGTACATCACCATTATACACAACCACTTACCGATACCAACTACGGAAATATCTTTTCCTTTTGGGATCGCATTTTCGGCACCTTTGCACAAGTAGATGACACCAGAGAACTAAAATACGGTATCGACACCCATATGGATCCAAAAGAAAATGATGAGATGGGTAATTTGTTGAAAATTCCTTTTCAGCCTTATAGACCTCCGGTGGGGTCTAAGTTTGGAAGGGAATAGGAGTAATTTGCAGTAAATAATTTTTACCTATCTATGAGAGCGGACGATTCTTTTGAAGCTTTGGAAATTCATTTCGTCTAATTCTGTAGTTACGAATTTTTCACCTGTTTTCTTACATAGGTAGAATAACCTGAGTTCGATGTAAGTAAGTAGTAAAATATCCCCTCTTAGGACGTCATTGCGGAATTTTCCTTTGAAAACTTTACATACGCAAAGGAAAATATCCGCAATCTCATTTAGGCTCTATTGAGATACCGGAAAAACAGCCCTTTTTGAGAGTTTAAGGCCTGTTTTTCCGGCATGACGTTCTTTTCGTACATCGAACTCAGGTTAGAATAGATATTCAAATTGAACCGGAACCTTTTTGAAGGTAGTATTGCTAAGCTCTGAACTTAGGGGCATAAAGGGGCCAGTAACTGGGCTTTTCATTTCTCTTTCGTAAGTACAATGTCCTCTGAAAGTTGAACTGTTAAATCAACTGTAGGGAGTAGCAGATAATCGAAATCAGAATCTCTTAGTTTTTCATAGAGAATACCTCTGGCGGTTCCTACGGTGATAACTCCTAAATGCTGACACAGTCCGCTTGGGATTTTTAGTTCAGTCTTATTTTCATTGAAAAATCTCGAGTAGGCTTCAACTTCAATTTCAAACTGACATTCAATTTCCAGAATGATAAAAGGTATTTGATCACTTAAAAAGCGAATTTCAAAAAAAATGGAAACCGAATGATTCTCGTCTGATGCACCAACATTGACCCCAACTTGTAACTCAATTTCAGAGTCTTTTTTGAAGCTCTCTTTGATTACCGCAAACTGGTGAGTTTCTATTGCACGAAGAGCGAATGGTATGGCAAGGTTAGTGTTCATTTAAGAAGCGATTTTTAAATAGCGTCTTTCGGACTTTCTGTTTGATTCAGCCAGACCTTTACCAAATACATTAATGGGTTGACGAGTTTGATAGATCAAACTCTCCAAATATTCCTTTCGATCTTTTTTAATAACCACCTCATCAGCCCAAAGAATGGCCTGTAGCTCAATGCCCAATACTTTCTCTAGCTTGTCTATGGTTGAGAATTTAAAATCACTTTGGCCCTTTAGGTATTTGGTGACTTGTTGTGGACTTACCTCTAGCTGACGCGCCAGTTCTGCCTGACTCCAGCCTTTATCGTCCAAAGTTTCCAGAATGCGCAAGGCAACACGGCCAGATTTTTTCAACCAGCCTTTGTTAGCTTTTCTGAATTCTATGCGCTCTTTCCACTTGTTGTCAGGATTTTTACTTCCCAATTCGTGAATCTTTTTTTCAATCTTGCTCATTTCAAGAAATATCTAAATAAACAATTTCAGCTTCGTTCTCAGTATCTTCCAAATAAGCCTTTACAACTCCAAGTTTTTGTAATTCCAGCTTAGTATGGTCACGGTCTCTCATATACTTTGTGAGTTTAATAGCTCCTCCTGTGATGATTATTGTATTGCCATATCGGAGACCATAAATTCTCAAAAATGAAAGTGAATAAGTTTTAGCTTTTAGTTTCTGTAAATCATAAGAAGTGTCTTCATCTTCTCTATCATCTAAGGGCTTGAAGAGACGATTTAATTCTTCCTTATCTTCAACCTTCAATAGTTTTCTTAATAACGTGTCTGCGTCATCAAGCGCATCTTCAACTATATCTGTAAGCTTTTTTGTTCCATAAAACTTTCTATAGTCTGATAGCCATTTTTTGAAAAATTCATAAAGGTAGATTTGATCTTCCCATTCGTCTTGTAGAATTTGTAGTGCATGTCGCTCGTCAGTGTCAAACTCTACGGTGTAGAGTTTTTCTTTTGAGAGCTCAAATATACGTACAACTTTCATTTTATCAACCTACAGGTTTATGTTTTGGTTCAGCTTGCTTTTAAATACTCCCTTTGATCGTTTTGTCTGTTAAGACGGCCCTAAAAATTTTATTTCCAATTCTTGAGAGTTCAACTGAAACGATTTGAAGATAAACTGAAGTGTTTTGAGATGATGTTCAGTGTTTCCATGGCCTTCTATGAATAAGTCTCCATGTTGGACTTCTGAGTGAAAATGCTTGCCATTGGCATGAATAGGTTCATTGGCTACGGCATATTTACTCCCTTGATAATGATCTGGAATAGGCCGATCCAGCGCTTTGATATTGTGCATATCCAAAACCCAAATAATTACAGTGGAGTAGAGGTCTTTCCAAGACTTTACCTCCTTTTCTTGGTCTCTAAACTTTACAAAAGTAGGAGTGGTGTCTTTAGTTGGATATGCGAGAATTTGAGCCAAATTGACCGAATACAGCTCTTTTGGATTTAGGTGTTTGTGTATTCTCTGCTGTAAACTGATAAGAAAGTCTTGATCATTAATTTCTAAAACCTGACCGATCAGGGTGTTTTTTAACTTGTCTATATTCATTGATGTGTATTTATTGACTATTCTAAAATCGTAATTCCTAACTCAAAAATCTAATTCCCATACCCCTCCTCCGGCTCCGCAGCCATACTCTCCTGATAGCTATCTGCGTATTCCTCAGCCTCTTCAATACTCACCTGCCCATTCATTAGCATAGGCAATAACCAATCGCGCAACTCGGAGAGCTTTTGGTTTTCTATTAATGATCTTTGAATTTTATCAAACATCGGAGAGGCTTTATCAAAATAGCTTTTCATTAAATCCGAAGGCGGTTTTACTTCTAAATATCTACTTGCAAATGAATCAAAAAGGAAGTTTTTAATACCACTGGTTTTGCCTTCCCATCCGAAGAACACACCTGCTTCATAAAGTCTGTTCCACATTAAAATGAAATTGTAGAATGAGTATTTATCTTTTAAGCTTATTGCTCGACAGAAATTTGAACATATAATGCTGTGAGGAAATCTTTCTAGAGTTGCTTCATTGATATAGGCAAGTCTTCCTGTTGATTGCGTAGGACTGCCACCTGATATCTCGACAATTAAGTCGCCTTCATTAAGTTTTTTGTGCTTATTGTTCTTGTGTATGAATCTTATAGGGGCTTTAATTTTTCCTTTGCCATTTAAGCCATTAATATCAGCTCCTCTGATGCAAGAAACCTTAAAACTGTAATTGCCATTTAATTCTTCTTTACCCCAATCGCCACTTTTATCATGTTCAATCCACGAGGATATAGAGTCAATATCCCACCCCTCAGGAATTTCTCTTTTGAGTTGCGTATTGTAAACCATAGGGCCGCCAGAGGCTTTGTAAGGCTTGCCTTCTAGTTCTGGTTTGCCCATAGCAGCAGCCTGTTCTGCGGAGATGGGGAAATCGAACTGCACAAACCAATAGTCATATATCAGTTTGGCCATGGCCTCTAACTCCGCATTGATTTTGTTGTTGAGCTCGATTTTGGAGTCTAGCGAATGAAGCAAGGCTCCGATTTTCTGTTGTTTGTCTAATGGAGGCTTTGGAGCTAAAACCTCGTAAATTCTTTTCGGTGATGTGTGCTTTACTTTTGTCCCTGAAGAAGAAAGCGCTATCTGATCACGGACACTTTTGGTTCTGAATAAGTAGTTCAGGAATAGTTTGTCATATTTCTGATTGTCAAAGGTTATTAGCCCAATTCGTTGATTATGAAGAAATTTTTCATCTTCTGGCACTAAGGCAGTACTTCCCAATAAACCGGGTGTCTGCTCGGTCATTGCAACTATAAGATCACCTTTACTACAGATATAATCTTCGGGGATTTCACCTGTATAAAACTTCTCTTTCCCAGGAGTATACTTGAATCCTCCTTCATCATAGAAGTTACCCGGTGTAAGTACTATCTTCTCTCCTTCACCCGAAAAGAATTCACCTTTGAAAGCAAACCCATGCTTGATTTCAATCCCATGTCCGAGTTCTTTCAAAGGGTATTTATTCATAGTCAAGGCTCTGAAGATTGGTTGTAATTTTCTCTTCAAGTATTTTGGATTCATTGAAGAGGAAATCCAAATCAGATTGATACTTCACAATCTTTGCTTTGAATGCATCTTGTGTTATATCTACAAGGTCAATCTTTACTTCAAAATATTGCCCTGCACTTAGACTATAGCCTTTTTCTTCAATCTGATCATAGCTTACCACTACGGAAAAATCGTCAAGTGCTTCTTTATTGTTAAAGGTGTTAATAATCTGGTCTTCTTCTTCAGCAGAAAGTACCGTTTTCTGGTTTTTATCGTCCACCTTTATTTTGGTGCCCAGATTAGAGGCATCTACCAACACCACCTCTTCTTTGTTTTCCTTATCCAAAAAGAGAATGGACACATTGGTGCCTGTAGTTGCGAAAATATTGCTGGGCATACTTACCACTCCGGCCAGCCATTTTTTCTCCACCAGTTTCTGCCTGATTTTTTTGTCAATACCACTTTGGGCAGTAATAAAACCTGTGGGCACTACAATGGCGGCCTTGCCCTTATCACTCAATGAGAACATAATGTGCTGCAAAAAGAGCAGGTAAATGGCCATAGACTCTTTCTTTTTGGCCGGTACCTTGGGTATGCCTGCAAAAAAGCGTTCGTGGTTGGCTTTGGTATCTAAATCGTCCCGGTAATCGGAGAAATCCAGTTTAAAGGGCGGGTTAGAGACAATGTAGTCGAACTTCTGTAGCTGGCCTCTGTCATCTTTATGGTAAGGCTCCAAAATGGTGTTGCCCTTGATGATATGCGGTATGGAGTGCACCAGGTTATTTAAGATCAGGTTCAACCGTAAGAGGTTAGTAGATTTCTGCGAAATATCCTGTGAGTAAATGGTGCACTTATCTTCTCCAATCTGGTGCGCCAGGTTCATCAAAAGCGTGCCCGATCCCGCACTGGGGTCGTAACAGGTGGCATTGCTCACTTCCCCCTGCACCAGGCAACGGGCCATAATTTTGGAAACGGCATGAGGCGTGAAATACTCCGCATACTTACCACCGCTGTTGGTGTTGTAGTCTTTAATCAGGTATTCGAAAATGGTGGCAAAGAAATCGAACTTCTCATTGAAGATGTGCTCAAAACTAAAGCCTACCAGCTTGTTGATAATGGCTTTGCAGAAGTCATCGCGCCTGTCGGTTACATATTTACTGATGGCTTCAAAGAGCACAATCTTTTGTCCACCTTCAGTGAGTACAGAGAAGATATCACTGTTTTCTCTGGCAATGTCTAAAAGCGTATTGTCGAACAGGTCGGCAAAATTGGCCTCGTTCTGTCTGGCAAAAAGGGAAGAGATAAAATGGTCAGGGCTAATTCTGGCCGTATTTTCACTGAGCTGAACCATTAAGAGTTCATACTCATCGTCATCATAATTGCGAAGTGCTTCTTCCCAGTCATCGGCATCAGCCAGCTTGGGGTCTAGCTGCTTTACTTCGTAAATGAACTTATCGTTCAGAAACTTATACAGAAAGGTTTGGGTAATGATTTTGAACTCGTTGCCATCATTGCCCAGACCATAATTGGCACAAACGCTTTTGAGGCTATCAATTAATGCTTTGGTTTTACTTTCAAAGAGAATAGTCTCTGTCATGCTGCTCTTCCGTTAAACTCGTTGAGATATTCTTGTGCAATCATGTGGTAAATGCGCTTGGATTGTGCAGCATTAACCGGCAGATTGAACTTGTTTTTAATTTGATTGACAACAATACGCGCCATCATTTTCTTTGCAAAGCTTTCGTTGCTTAAAATATTGGCGTTTTGCATAATATGCTGGTCTACCTCACTTTTAATGCTTTGTAGCACTTCAATTAGCTTGGCTTCTTTGTCGGTCAGTGGGTCTTTTTCTACCAATCGCTTGTGTACACGCGCGTACTTGGCATCGTTGGCATATTTGGCTCGAAGCAATTGGTTTTTACGTTCCAATTCCTTGGCTTTATCATAGATTTTATTGAGCGCTTCAATATTGGCTTCCATTTCCTCTTTGGTCACCTCGCTCAGGTTTTTCTTTTTAAAGAGCCTTTCCAGCTCATCTTTCAGGCTGATGAATCTTGGGTCTTTCGGATCGAAGTTTCCACCCAGCATTTCACGTGTGCGTTGCAAAGTATTTTTGAGTTGGTCGGCCAGCACCATTTCTTCTTCCTTCACCTTGGTAAAGGCGAAAATGATGTCTTCCAAAGCTACATTAAGTAGGTTGGTAGTTTCTGAATTATCGTCCAGATGCTGCTTCATGTTAATCATGCTCAGTCTGCTATTGGCTAAGGTTGAAAGCTTATTAAGCATTTTGAAGTCTAGCTTTTCCAGCAAGTCATAATTGCCCGTTAGTCGAATGAGGTTGTATAGACTTTTGGCCGTATTGAGTGCCTTGGTAATGTTCAACATTTCCTGCCTATCGTTGATCTCATTGATCTGGCGAGAAAAAGCTTCGGCATTGGTGGTGTCGAAATAGAGGAGTATGTCCTTAATGTCTTCTATATCGGCCTCAATTTCTTCTGTAGACTTGAATAGGTTGCTGTAGTGCTCTATTTCATCTCCTAATTCTGACTGCAGCTCATTGAAATACTCACGGTTCGTTTTATCGAACTCCTTCTGTATATCAGCAAAGTCTACTACATAGCCATAGCGAAAGTCTTTATAAGTTCGGTTAACCCGGGTTAGTGCCTGCAGCAGGTTATGTGATTTGATCACCCGGCAGATGTAGAGCTTTTTCAAACGCTTGGCATCGAAGCCAGTCAATAGCATATTGAATACGAAGAGAAAGTCGATTTTACCTTCTTTAAAGGCTTCCACCTGTTCTTTGCGTTCTTCCTTGTTGCCGATGTCGTGTAGAATGAGTGCGGCAGTCTTTACCTTCCGCTCATACATTTTCTTTTTGCCATAGGCTTCGGGGTCATCTGCAGCCAGATATTGTGGTTCAGCTGCTTCATATTTATCCTGAAAAATCCTGAACAGTTCTTTGGCCTGATCGGAAGAGTCGCAAATCACCATGCCTCCAATGCTGTTGTCATCAAACCTAAGTCTTGAGTTTTGAAAGTCCTCTACGATGTAGTCAAGCATGGGTTCTACAAATCTTGGGTGCGCGTAGACTATTTTTCGTTTGCCTTCACCTTCCAACACTTTGATGTCTTCCAATGCTTTTTGTAGGGCCATTTGGTAAGAGGTTTCAATCTCTTCTCTGATCAACCTCAAGGTATAACCATCGGCAATGGAGGCATTGTAATAGTATTTGTGAATGTAGTTGCCGAAAAGGCTTCTGGAATTATAGCTATCTCCCAAAAGCGGAGTCCCTGTAAGTCCTATTTTGATGGCATCGGGGTCGGACTGATTCAGGTTAGCCAGGAAACTACCTTCAGGATTGTAGCTTCTGTGCACTTCATCCAGAAAGTAGATGCGTTGCACATTGAGTTGATAGTCTTTATTGCTGACCACAGAAGGATCATCCTTAAATTTCTGGATATTAACTACTGTAATTTCAGCTTTTCCTGAATCATTGTGCACGGCCATATTGGCCTTGATGTCTTGCACAAATTCTTCTTTCGAATCAATAGTATGTACCACAAGGCCACGACTTTTGAATTCTCTTCCGGCTTGAATCAATAAATCAATTCTATCGACTATGAAGTAGAATTTAGGAATCACTCCCTTCGTGCTGAAATAATGTTTTAGATATTTGACATTGTAGAAAGTAAGGGCAGTTTTGCCGCTTCCCTGTGTATGCCAGATAATTCCCTTTTTACCACCTTGTTCCAGAGTTCTTTCAATTGCCTTTGTCGCAAAAAATTGCGGATATCGCATAATGTGCTTTTGCAAACCGGTTGATTCCTTTACGTAAGCAAAGGCAAACTCTAAGATGAAAGCTAACCGCTCCTTCGAATAAAGAGAAGTCAGAATTCTATTGGTGGGCGTGTCGGGGGCTTTGTTCAGGGCAAATTCTCCTGAATCTTTAATGCTATAAAGATTAGTGTCTTTGAGTACGCGTAGTTCTTCCTCAGGTGAAACCGCTTGAAGACTTATATTAAAGTCGAAATCAGGGTCTTCTCTAAAGTAGTTGAAAACAGGTTCGTGATAGGAGGGGCTTGCATAGAAGGCACCTTGGATGGGAGTCGGATTTTCATCGTCATACTCCATGTTGTTGGAGAAAACCATGAACTGCGTCAGGTTGACGAACTTTCTGAATTTCTTATTCTGAAAACGGGTTTTCATCCGTTTATGCTCCGCTTGAATGCCATCCAGATTATTCGGCTTCTTTACCTCAATGAATGAAAGTGGCATTCCATTAATCAGCACAATTACATCGGGTCTAAAAACGTCCTCATCCTTCTCATAAGGCAATTCTGTGACTACATGAAAGCTATTGTTTTCGAAGTTGTTGAAGTCTATCAGTTTGATTCCAGATCGGCTGGTGAGCCTTTCAAAGAAAGCCTGACCCAAATCTTCATTTTCAAGTTCGAGAGAGATTTGATTATAAAGCCCATTCAAATCTAATTCAGCATTACCCTTATTGATTTTTGTGATGCTCTCATTAAAGATATCTCGGAAGATGTTGGTCTCAGTATCCCATAGAGAGTCCTTTAATGAGATGTACTGATAGCCTAATCTCATCAAATGGAGGATGGCTGGTATTTTTACTCGTGTGTCTTCGTTGAATTTCATGTGCAATAAGAAGCTTAAAATACCTAATTTGAGTAAAATAAATTTATTCGAAATCCTTTTTTAGACAGGAGGTTATCTTGCTGGTTTGCACTTATCTGTGGTAGATACTTTTCTTCTTTGACACTTGTAGTGTCAATTTCCATTAAGATAGGTTCGCACGACACATGCTAGCCAGTTCAACCAGTTATGGTAAAATTAAACTTCACCTCACCACTTCTTTCTAAGTGGCTCTTCCAGGGGTAAGTACCACCAGGCCCATCCCCACCACGGACGTTTTACGTTGGCCAGATCTACCGTAGGGTCAATAATGAGTTGTGGCTTTCTGCCGTTGAGCGATGCAGTGGCCTGCGCAAAAACCATTACATCCATATCCATCAGTGCGTATTCTTGCTTCAGAAACTGGGCAAACTTCCAAATCATATAAGGTTTGCCTTCCATATCATCAATTTGCCATTCTTTCAGGTAGCCTCTCAGGTCAACCAGTATGCGCTCCCCATTGGCCTTGTTTTCCAAGATAAAATTGGTTTCGCCCGATTTACTTCTAAGCTTCATATGCCAGGCATACCGATGTCCTCCTTCGGTCCAGTGCACATTACCGGGAATAAACCAATGCCTGAATGGAAGAATAAGCTGTAAGGTCACAAAAACGGCCAATGCCCAGAGAATGAGCTTTCTTTTGCGAACACCCGGCATTACATGGTCGGTTTCAACTGCAGCCGGACGAGCTAGCTTTAAGCGCACGAAAAGCTTTCTGGGCCAGTCAGGAGTAAAGAATATAGTAGTGGCACCAATCATAAACCACGGAAATATGCCTATGCTAAAGAGTTGAGAGTTCATTAGGTGGAAGGCAGTAATGAGTATAAATGCCGGCCATCGCGACTTTTTCCAAAGTAAAAAGGGCACAATGAGCAGGTCTAGCAGCAAGCCACTATATGAAATGAACAGAACCATCCATTGTTCTTCGAAATAGGTGCCTAAGATGGGGAAATCAGGGTCAAGCCACATGGCTAGTGGATAGCCCTGCAGCCAGTCTGGATTGAGTTTGGCAACGCCTCCAAAGAAATACGGCACTGCTATAATGAACCTTAAGAGCCAGAGTGTCCACAGTGGAGCCGTTCTGTTGCGTAGTTTTTTCCAAATCAGGCTGTCAACGGAGAATCCTTTGTGCGCAGGCAGAAAAATGAGCAGAAAGCTTATAAGTACCACCAAATAGAAATGATTCAGATAGCGGGCCTGTTCCAGCAGATAGGTATAAGTAAAGAGAAGGAAAAACAAACCGGCCGAAACGCGATAGAGAAAACCGATGGCAATAAAAAGAGCTAAAAGCCCCAGAATGAGCCATAGAATAAACATGTAATCTTCCGGTAGTGGCTTGAAGTTAAAGGGTGCATAGCTAAAGTTAAAGTACGGCTCAATCCAATACCTGTAGATCCACCCGTAGCGGAAGTAACGCGTTACCTCCCAAAACATGATGCCACCAAACAGTACCCTAAACAACAGAAGAAAGGCATTGTCTACCGGTTCAAACAGCTTTTCTTTCCACTGTCTGGACCATATTTCTGATAATTCGCCCGAATGCTTTGAGGTCACTGAAAAAGGGTCTGGTTAAAATTGGCGGGTACCTTTTGGTACACGACCTATAAAATTAACTAACCCCTACATTCCTCAATGGCTTTTTCCAATATTCCCATGATTTTCTCCTCATTCATGCCAATCATAGAGGCAGGGAAGCCCACTTTTAGGTTTTGTATACTTAGGGTTTGTGCCGAAGGGTCAAAAGCATAGTCGAGTGAAATGCCATTTTTGCTCAAATAACCGCTATGGGCAACCATTTCAATGCCCTGTCCTTTGAGCTTGGCACTCAGGCAATCGAATATGGAAAGGTCTATGGAGTTAAATGTCTTGTTCATCTTCGTCTTCTTCTTGGGCATGAACGCTCTCGGCTTCTACTTCGGCTACAGGTCTGAAGTTACCTTCAGGAAGCTTTTCTTCGTCTTTGTAGTGATGAAAAACCTCAAGAATCGGAGATTCTTTAACCTCCGGTACTACAAAGGTGACCAACATGTTGTTCAAGCTTTCATGAATGCGCTCATAGGCCATCTTTACATCGTGAGCTGTAACCAGCATTATATTAGTTACCTTCTTCTCCTTGCCACTGTCTGCATCGGCCACCATATAAGATACCTTGGCCTGGTAAAATTGGTCGGCATCTTTATACTCAAAAACATCTACTATTTTACTCTTAGCAATACTGGTTACAGCAAACTCGCCCATTACCCGCTGTCCCATCTCTTCATAAATTCGGGCTTCAGCTTCAGTAAACGAAAGGGCATCGGCCAGGTAGGCCTCAGTTACATTTTTCAATCGGCCGTGCTCGTCCTCTTTTTGATATTTGACTTTGCAGGTAAACCAGGTTTTCATTTGATGTCTTTTAATTGGAACGCGAAGTTAAGAGGGTAAGAATGAAAAAGAAATTTGGATTGTCACTTTCGAGTGAATTTGATCATTTTCAATTGAACCGGTCTTTCCATTGCCATTGGGTGAAGAAATAAAGACCGAAGCCAGCCCTAAAGCCAGCCTGAAAAGGAGAGGGCTCGCAATTCTTTTTTATGGCAACAGAGTTGTTTTCAGACGCTTTATATAAACTTTTCATTATGAGTTTGAGGCCTTGGCTGTTCTTTGGGCAAGTTCAGAACGAGAAGTAGGAAAATATGTTCTGCCTGCCTTGGTTTTCTTACCCTGACTTTGGCCGATTAAGCTATGGAGGTACTGTTTATGACGACAGGGAGACACAATACTTAACTACGACTGAAGGCTTCCTATTCCAACAACATAAGGATAAGGCATGGGCATAGTTGGTTTTTTAAATCCATCAATTCTTCCGTATTTCGTCCCAATGAGTAGCGCAGTTTTTCCTTACAAATCGGCCATAGTAGTTACCTGTTTTCCCGAGCAAAGCCCCTGGCTGGCCAGCGAAATTGAAGCGTTGGGGTTTGAGGTAGTTTCCACCAATATTTCTGAAGTAGAAACCGTGGGTTATATGGACGATTGCCTGCGACTGAATATGTGGTTGCGAACAGGAAGCCGTGTGCTTTATCAGATACAGCGTTTCCCTGCCAAAAATGCCAACGATTTGTACAGCAGGGTGCGAGCTATTCCGTGGGAAAAGTATTTGCATGCAGATGGCTATTTTAGCATTACCTCTTATGTTAAAAACGATACCATTAGAGACGATAGGTTTGCCAACGTGAGGGTGAAAGATGCCATTGTAGACCGCATGGTAGAAAAAACCGGCAAACGCCCGGATTCGGGTCCCAACAAAGACCGAACGGTTATTCACATTTACTGGAAAGAAGATAAAGTAAGGATTTACTTCGATACCTCCGGTGAAACCATAGCCAAACACGGTTACAGAAAACTGCCCTTTAAAGCTCCAATGATTGAATCTTTAGCCGCTTCGACCATAAGGGCCAGCGAGTGGGATGCTCAGGCACCCTTCGTAAACCCTATGTGTGGTAGTGGTACTTTGGCTATAGAAGCCGCTCTGTTCGCTATCAATAAAGCCCCCGGGCTGGAAAGAGAAAACTTTGGTTTCATGCACATAAAGGGCTATGATGAAGAGTCGTGGCAAGGCTATCAGCGCTTAGCCAAATTGCAAATGAAGGCACCGGCTCCCGGGCTTAAAATTGTGGCCTCAGACATGAACCGCGATGCCATTAAAGCTGCGCGGGCGAATGCCAAAACGGCCGGTGTTGAAGAACTGATCGATTTTCAGCTTTGTGATTTTCGAGAGACACAAATGCCGGAAGAGCCGGGAGTAATTATGATTAACCCTGAGTACGGTGAACGACTGGGAGAAGAAGAGAAGCTACTGGAGGTATACAGGCAAATCGGTGATTTCTTCAAGCAGAAGTGTCAGGGCTATACCGGTTTTATATTTACAGGAAACATGAACCTGGCCAAAAGCATTGGTTTGAGAACCTCTGCACGAATTCCCTTTTACAATGCAAAAATTGAATGTAGATTACTGAAGTACGAGTTGTACAAGGGCTCCAAAAAACAAAAGGATTGAAAGCATTAAACGCTATTTTTCACAGCTTTCCTATCAAACTCCTGGTGGTGCACATAAAGCACAATCAGTTTTTATTGCTCTACTGGTTTTTCTTGTTTTCTACTGTGGCCGGTGGTTTCGGTAAAAATTTGGGTATTCCCTATTTGTTTCTCGATCCAATATACCTCGATTCGGTAGGGTTTTGGGGCTTTTTTATTATGGGGCTCAGCCTGGCCGGGTTTTCCATGGCTTTTAACATCACTTCTTACATTCTTGACGGATTCCGTTTTCCTTTTCTTGGCACCCTGCCAAGGCCTTTTACTCACTTTTGCCTGAACAACTCCATTTTACCACTCAGTTTCATGACCTTCTATGTGGTAAAAATTATTCAGTTTCAGCGCGATTACGGTCTGTACAGCACCGGTGAAATAGCCAACTCTTTGCTCGGTTTATTTACAGGGTTCGTAATTATGCTGGTGTTGCTCTTTAGCTACTTTACACTTACTAACCGCGATATTCGGGCCGTAATGCGCAAAAAGGCCCGCAAGCAAATTAAGGCCGGCATCAGCCAGAAGCGCAATGCCTTTCGGCAGTTGCAAAGGCTGCGCAGGGGCAATGTGCGTTGCGACTATTACGTGTCCATTAGGCTCGGATTTTTTTCCACCAAGCGTTTCGAAAAGTACTACGACCGGGTGGCTATTCTTGGCATTTTTAAGCAAAACCAGCGCAACGCCATTATTGCAGAGAGTTTTCTAATTGTCACGGTTTTTGGTCTGGGTCTTTTTCAGGAGTCTAGGGCATTTCAAATTCCGGCAGCGGCCTCCAGTGTGCTGTTGCTCACGGTAATTATTATGGCTACAGGAGCCCTGAGCTATTGGTTGCGGTCTTGGGTAGTTACGGCAGCCATTGGCTTGCTTATTATTTTTAACCTACTCTTTAGTGAGTTTAACTGGGGCTATCGTTATCCGGCCTATGGAATAGACTATACGGTTGGAAAAACTCCCTACAACCTGGACGAAATCCATGAGATTTCCGGCAAAGACGATATTGAAGCCTCCAAGGCCTATTGGCTGGATATGCTCAATAACTGGAAAGCCAAAACAGGGCAAGAGAAGCCCAAAATGCACCTGATTGCTGTTAGTGGTGGAGGGCAACGTTCTGCATTATGGACCACCAATGTGTTGCAACATATAGATTCCGTAAAGCAAGGGCAGTTGATGAACGAAACGTTTCTCATTACAGGAGCTTCCGGAGGGTTAATTGGCGCTGCCTTTTATCGCGAGCTTTTCTGGTTGGGCAACGATCCTCGGAATAGCATCCATCGACACGAGATAGGCAACCAGATTTTAAATCCTTTAATTTTCAAGCTGCTCATCAACGATATTTTTCTGAAAGTAAAATCGTTCGAATATGCCGGGCAGCGATACAAAGTAGAACGAGGCCATACGTTTGAACAGAACCTGGCCAAGAACCTCAATGGGGCACTAGACAGGCCTCTGGCCGATTATCGTTCGCCCGAATACAGGGGAGAGATTCCTGCACTTTTGGTGAGCCCGCTTATTACCAATGATGGTCGTAAACTCTATATTTCGCCACATCCGGTAAGCTTTTTGAACTACCGCGATGAGGAAAATACCATTGTACAAGGCGTAGATTTCAGGTCGCTGCTTAGGGAACATCAGCCCGATAGTTTGCGGTTTCTTACGGCCCTTCGAATGAGTGCTACTTTTCCCTATGTGGTGCCCACCATAACCTTGCCCACCGAACCGCCTATTCAAATTGCCGATGCCGGTATTTCTGATAATTATGGGATTGTAGACGGACTTATTTTTCTCAATGTGTTCAAAGAGTGGATTATGGAAAATACCAGCGAGGTGGTGTTCATTACCATTCGCGATTCCAGCAAAGAAGACGAGCTTACCGCGCCCGAACCACAAAACGTAATGGAGCGGTTCTTCTCCCCAATACAGTCGGTTTACAAGAGTTGGGATAAGGTGCAGACCATAAAGAACGACCAGTGGTATGAACTCACCAAAGAGATTTTTGGAGATCATCTCAAAAGGGTAGAGTTTCAATACACCTATCAAACCCTCAACAGGGCATCGCTGAGCTGGCGACTCACAGAATTCGAAAAGCAAAACATAGTAGAATCTATTCATTTGCCCGAAAACCAACGGGCTCTGCAAAAGTTAAAGTAAGAGAGATTAAAGCCTGCCAATGGTTTTAACCGTTTTAATGAGCGGTGTAAAAAGCTATCCTAACAAGTGTTAGGAAAAAGTCTCATTTTGGCTAAATTTGCCCTTCTAGAAATGGATGATATATGCAAGAAGTAGCTCCTTATAAACCCAAGAATAAGATTAGAATTGTTACTGCCGCCTCATTGTTCGATGGTCACGATGCGGCCATTAATATTATGCGCAGAATTATTCAGGCCACCGGTTGCGAGGTAATTCACCTCGGACACGACCGTAGCGTGGAGGAAGTGGTGAACACAGCAATTCAAGAAGATGCCCAGGCCATAGCCATGACGTCTTACCAGGGGGGACATAACGAGTACTTCAAGTATATGTATGACTTACTCAAGGAGAAGGGTGCCGGACACATTAGAATCTTTGGAGGAGGTGGAGGAGTAATTCTTCCGGAAGAAATAAAAGAGCTAATGGACTATGGCATTACGCGCATTTATTCACCGGACGATGGCCGCGCCATGGGACTGCAGGGAATGATAAATGACATGGTGAAGCAGTGCGATTTTCCTACCGGACAAAACTTAAACGGAGAGGTAAATCACTTAAAAGAAAAGGATGTAAAATCTATAGCCAGAGTTATATCGGCTGCAGAAAACTACCCGGAAGAATCTAAATCTGAACTGGATAAAGTTCACCAACTGGCAGAGGCGGTAAAGACACCGGTGCTCGGAATAACCGGAACCGGAGGAGCCGGAAAATCATCGTTGGTCGATGAATTGGTAAGAAGGTTTTTGATCGACTTTAAGGAAAAGCGCATTGGTATTATCTCGGTAGACCCTTCCAAGCGAAAAACGGGTGGAGCCCTGTTGGGCGACCGAATTCGTATGAACTCCATTAACAACCCGCGGGTATATATGCGCTCGCTGGCTACGCGCCAGTCCAACCTGGCCTTGTCCAAGCATGTGCGCGAGGCGGTTCAGGTGCTGAAGGCCGCGGAATATGATCTCATTATTTTAGAGACCTCAGGCATAGGTCAGAGCGATACGGAAATTCTCGATCACTCCGATGTTTCTCTTTATGTAATGACACCGGAGTATGGAGCAGCAACTCAGTTGGAGAAAATAGATATGCTCGACTTTGCCGACATAATTGCCCTCAACAAATTCGACAAACGTGGTGCTCTCGATGCCTTGCGCGATGTAAAAAAACAGTACCAGCGTAATCACGGGCTTTGGAACGCCAAAATTGACGATATGCCGGTGTTTGGCACCATTGCGTCCCAATTTAACGATCCGGGCATGAATTCGCTCTACAAGTCTATTATGGATAAGATTGTGGAGAAAACACAGGCCGATCTAAAGTCTACTTTTGAGATTACCAATGAAATGTCGGAGAAGGTCTATGTGATTCCGCCTAACCGAACCCGATACCTTTCTGAAATTGCCGAAACAAACCGGGCATACGATGCCACAGCACTAACACAGGCCGAGGTAGCAGATAAACTATACGGACTCCAGAGGTCTATCGATACCCTAAAAGACTCTACCATTGCAGACCGCGATAGGCTGATTAAAGGCCTACAAGAATCTTTTGAGCAAGTCAAAATGGACCTCGATCCTTACAACTGGCAACTCATTGAGCAGTGGGAAGAAAAGAAAAGAAAATATTCGGACCCTGTTTATTCCTTCAAGGTTCGTGACAAGGAAATTAAAATTAAGACCCATACCGAATCGTTATCGCATACTCAAATACCGAAAGTATCACTGCCTAAATTCAGAAGCTGGGGCGATGTAATTCGCTGGTCTTTGCAGGAAAATGTGCCGGGAGAGTTTCCATACACTGCGGGAATCTACCCTTTCAAAAGAGAAGGCGAAGATCCTACCCGTATGTTCGCGGGAGAAGGTGGCCCGGAAAGAACCAACAGACGCTTTCATTATGTGAGCTTGGGCATGCCGGCCGCAAGGCTTTCCACGGCATTCGATTCCGTGACACTTTATGGTAACGACCCCGACTACAGGCCGGATATTTATGGAAAAATTGGTAACTCAGGGGTAAGTATTTGCTGCTTGGATGATGCTAAAAAGCTCTATTCAGGATTCAATTTGTGCGATCCGACCACATCGGTTTCAATGACCATCAATGGTCCGGCTCCAATGCTCTTAGGCTTCTTTATGAATGCAGCCATTGACCAGCAGTGCGAAATCTACATCAAGGAGAATGGTCTGGAAGATGAAGTAAATGCCAAGATTGAAGCCATTTATAAAGAAAAAGGAGTAGCCAGACCGCAATATCAGGGTGAACTGCCCGAAGGTAATGATGGGCTCGGGCTTATGTTGCTTGGGGTAACGGGCGATCAGGTATTACCGGCCGATGTATATAATCAGATAAAGGCTAAAACCCTTTCTGTAGTACGCGGAACAGTGCAGGCCGATATTCTGAAAGAAGACCAGGCGCAAAACACATGTATTTTCTCTACTGAGTTTGCCCTTAGACTAATGGGCGATGTTCAGGAGTACTTTATCGAACACTTAGTTAGAAACTTCTACTCCGTTTCTATTTCGGGCTATCATATTGCCGAAGCAGGAGCTAATCCAATTACCCAATTGGCCTTTACATTGGCCAATGGCTTTACCTACGTAGAGTACTACCTAAGCCGGGGCATGGATATTAACGCCTTTGGACCAAACCTTTCATTCTTCTTTTCCAATGGTATAGATCCGGAGTATGCGGTGATTGGCCGTGTGGCCAGAAGAATTTGGGCGAAAGCTTTGAAAAATAAGTATGGGGCCAACTCACGGGCCCAAATGCTCAAATACCATATCCAGACTTCAGGGCGATCGTTGCACGCGCAGGAAATTGACTTCAACGATATAAGAACCACGTTACAGGCCTTGTATGCTATTTACGATAACTGTAACTCTCTTCATACCAATGCCTACGATGAAGCTATTACAACTCCAACAGAAGAGTCGGTAAGAAGAGCCATGGCCATTCAGCTCATCATTAACAAAGAACTGGGGCTGGCTAAAAATGAGAACCCTATGCAGGGCTCGTTCATTATAGAAGAGCTAACGGACCTAGTAGAGGAGGCTGTTTTAGCCGAATTCGACAGAATAACTGAAAGAGGGGGCGTGTTAGGAGCCATGGAAACCATGTATCAGCGCAGCAAGATTCAGGAAGAGTCGCTTTACTACGAGACGCTCAAGCATACCGGAGAATTCCCAATTATTGGTGTGAATACCTTCCTGAGTTCTAAGGGCTCTCCAACGGTTCAACCCAAAGAGGTAATTAGAGCTACTACGGAGGAGAAGGAGTACCAGATCAGCATGTTGGGCAATCTGCATAAGGGCAATGCTCAAAAGGCCAAAGAAATGATTGACAGGGTACAGAAAGCCGCTATTCAAAACCAAAATATGTTTGAAGAACTAATGGAGGCTTGTAAGTATTGCTCACTGGGTCAAATCACCAGTGCCTTGTTTGAGGTAGGTGGGCAGTATCGTAGGAACATGTAATGTTTCTGCGGTGGTGATCAGTTAATCGGTGATCAGAGATCAGGGCCTGAAACCCCATTTTTTAGCACCCATTTCGGAATTAAGGGGGGCGGACATCAGTTGATAGGAAATCAGTGTTTTGGATTGTCATTCCCGCGCTGGCGGGAATCTCCGAATCACTGGCAAAGAATATACTAGTAGTGAGCTAATCAGAAATAAAGAGTTGGGAATGGCACGAACCAGTGGTCAGACCAGTAAGCAAAGGTTGCCAAGCCAACCGGATTTGGTGATTGCGAGTCGGCCTAAAGGTCGGCAGACATGGAATAAAATAAATTCTTTAAGACGTGGCGATCCGTTTGATGATTGTAAGCTAGGATGCCGAGTACCAATCGACTCCTCCGAACCGTCCTTATAAGCGAGGGTTAGTGGAGTAACTTCAAAACCTTCTTTCGAAAACGGCATACTTGGTCTTCAAAATTCTTCGGCAACATATTGGCAGAGGTGTCGCGATAGAGCATACCCTGATATTGCATATCAAAGTATATGGAGCTATTCCTGAAAGGAACTTCAAAGCCTTCAGGGAGTTCCGGACTGGCACCTACTGAAAGCAAAAATGTATGTTTACCTGCCAGTTGTTTACCCATGGCTTTGTGTCTTTCGGTTAAATCCGTGAGTCTGTCGAAGAAGGTTTTCATTATTCCGCTCATGGCATACCAATACACCGGTGTAGCAAACACAATAGTTTGTGCCTCGTGCACGGCCCTTGCCAGTTGATTGAATTCATCATTGGCCGGGTAGCGCTGACTATAGGAATAGCCTTCAAAAAAGAAGTTTTGCAAGTCCATAATATTTGCTTCTCCCGGAGCAAAAACCTCATTCACCAGTTTTAAGGTGTTGCTATCACTTCTTGCACTCCCTACAATAACCAGGGGCTTGGTTTTAAAACTCATAGGATCGCAACAGCTCCGGGCTATGAATAGTTCGAGAGCTTTGTTTCGTTACTTGGTGGTTCTATGGGATAAGATCGTCAATTATAAATCGAAATAAGCCAGGGCTCGTTGGCGGCAGGGCAGTATCGCCATTGGTTCAAAATTCAAGGTTCTAAGTTTAAAGTGGGCCATGGTTGCCCTTTGATTAAAGACTACAAAATCAGTTCGTTGCCGTCATTCTTGCGCATCTGCACACCGCAGGCATGGGAGGCTCAATCACTGGTCGGACCACTTGGAGTGGTCCGACCGGTGGTTTAGGAAGCTCTTGGCCACAATGCCGATTACAAGGCGACTCTTGCTTACAAACAAGGACTAGTTGGGGGACGGAGAGTGTCTAAAAGCAATAAATCGAAAGTCGAAATGCTTAAGTGCTTTAAATACTTTAATCTAAACTACCTATAAAAATAAAGTCTGTGAATGAAGGTATATCGATTACAAAGCGACTTCTCCGAATCCTCGTTCTCAACAGGTACTAGTTGGAGGCACACCACTGGTCAGTCCAGTAGGTAATCCGTTTGTTTGGTCATTAGTATCCCAGAAACATGTAGTTGTTTTGTTAAGTGAAATTAAGTAAAAGCGGCTCATTATACACTTGAGAGCCTGCAACCCTCAAAGTGGCAGGCTCCCAGGTATGTGGTCATTCTATTCGCTTAATCCTCTAAACCCTTAATTTGTACCGTGACTCCTATTGCATAGGCTGTAACAAAACAAGGTGAATTACTGCCGTTCAAGTCCTTATTAAACTCGGTCCATGTGGTAGAGTTTAACGGATAAGACTGTCTTACTAAATTGCCGTCTCCACCATTGGTTACTGCTCCTAGAACAACTCCTCCCCCAATCAATTTTTGACCACCGGCAACTTGGGCTTGCTGATTACCATGCTGTACTTCCTGAGAGCTTTGACGTTGATATACGGTGCCAGTAATATTTAAATAATCACTACGAATTCCAATAGCATACCCGACTAGCTCCACTTCTGAAGCAGCTCCAACATAATCGCATGCGCTAGCCTGCCACGACACCCAAGAGCCATTGACTTGTCGTGGACCGTTACTAACAATGAACTTGCTATGATTTCCACTTAAGATGGTAGTTTGACACCCCCCACCGGTCATTACAAAATTTGCTACAGACATATTTTGAGCGGTATCGCCTCCTGCAAAGGGGTTTGTACCTGGAGAAGCGCTTATGAATACCTCTAGATAGTTCCCAGGATCATAGACGGCTAAGGCATAGGAGGTAAGATGGCCAGAAGTGTCGGCTGGAACCATGCAGTCATGGCAGGTAGCAGTCCAGCCTGTAATCTCTAGCAGCCCTCCACCATTAGGTATTTGTTGAGTGTTTGGAAAACATCCTGTTAAAAAACTATGCGAATTATTCATAGGAGATACTCTTGCTCCACCAGAAACAATTTTGTAATGGCTCTTAGTAATTGATACCGTGTTAGAAACAGTCTGGTACTGAACTAATGAAGTATAGTCTGAGAAAAGAGTTGGGTTCTCAAGGCTATACTTTAGAATAAAAAGATCAATGTATTGTTGAATAAACTTAGCTGCTGCTACGTTTTCTGTAGCTTGTGCCAAATCAACCATAGATATTGACTTGTATAAGCCGTATGTAGTATCCACACCACAGGTTTTAATCCATGTATCTATGTTGGTTGAAGATTGAGTAATGTCTATTGAACCTGCGGCTACAGCACTTCCGCCTACTACAAGTACTTCTTGTTTAAAACCGCTTTGTAGTCCTTTTGCATTTAAATTATAAGCAGCGTTGGCTGAAGCTGTGACAGAAACTACACTTTGGTAGGCCGCCTTAACCTGGGATTCAATTTGGGTTTGGTCATCATAGGTTTCGGTGGCCGCGCTTATATGAATTGAGAAGGAGCCGCCCAGATTCCAGCCGGTGGCTATATGAGTACCATATTTATTGACAAATGCTTTCGCTGAAGCTAAAGAATTAACTGATCTTAGATCATTTACAAATTGTTCGTCAAAGAATTCTGTGAGGTTTTGATCTGTCAATTCCGCTGTATTGGACAGATATGTAGTTCCAGTGTTGACTTCTCCAATGCATGAACTGCTAAAAGAGGAAGAAGTCTTATACTCATCATGCATCATAGAGGCTTTCACAGAACCACTGTAAAAACCGAAGCTTCCTTCAACCCCAAAGGAAGCAGCAATTGATTCAAAGCTGCTTTGTTGGCTACTTTCAACTTTAAATGTGGCAGAATTAATCTGCTGAGATGTTTGTTGGGTGATGTAATTGGAAAGATTTTGCTTAAAGTTATCAGACCGGATATCATTTAGGTTGTTGACTATTTCCTTTAAGTCTTGTGCCAGATTCTGATCCACTAAATTGAAGGATTGTAATATGAATTGAGATGGAGGCAAAACCACCTTGTTTTGTACAGATGTTGAGACCATGTTTTTTTAAGTGTAATTTCTAGTCAAATTAACTAGAATTCTGATCTGTCAAAACATGCAATGAAAAACAGGAAAAAATACCGATTCCTGTAAGCGAAGTAAAAATACTTGCTTTTGCAATCTGTCTTTCGTTTTTGACCTTGTGTTATTCCGATTATAATTTAACCTGAGTTCGATGTAAGTAGTAAAATATCCCCTCTTAGGAGGTCATTGCGGAATTTTCCTCTGAAAACTTCACATACGCAAAGGAAAATATCCGCAATCTCATTTAGGCT
>MDTG01105144.1_pt1 | contig 40615 bp, 37 predicted proteins | sample 811421 | NCBI WGS metagenome assembly MDTG01 (sample SAMN05326645, study PRJNA326480) | marine metagenome | isolation source: seawater | place: Pacific Ocean: South East | collected 2011 | reverse complement strand
GATTTCCCCGGCGGCGGCCGCCACGGCGCTTGCCGCCCCCGACAGGCGCACGTGCAGCAGGCCGTCCGCCCAGCACAGGCCCGAGATCGGCAGCGGCCGGCGCGACCACGCGCGGCACCGCGCCAGCGCGTCCGCCGGCGGCAGCGCCAGCACCCTGCCCTGCTCGGTTTCCGGCACGGGCAGGACCTTGAGACTCACCGCCAGCATCAGCCCGAAGGTGCCGAAGGCGCCCGCCTGGAGCCGGGACAGGTCGTAGCCGGCCACGTTCTTCATGACCTGGCCGCCGAACCGCAGCCGTTCCCCCCGGCCGTTCACCAGCTCGACGCCGAGCACCGCGTCGCGCACGGCGCCGCGCCAGGGCCGCCCCGGACCGGACAGGCCGCAGGCCACCGCCCCGCCGACGGTGCCGCCGCCGTGCAGGCGCGGCGGCTCGAACGGCAGATACTGGCCGGCCCCGGCGAGCACGCTTTCCAGGGTTTTCAGCCGCGTTCCGGCCCGCGCCGTGACCACCAGCTCCTCGGGGCGGTAGTCGACGATGCCGACGTGCTCCGACACCGACAGGAGCCGGGCCGGCCGGCTCGCCTCGGCGGCGCCGGCGGTCAGCGACGACTTGCTGCCGCTGCCGACGATGCGCACCGCCTCGCCGGCGGCCGCGGCCCGCCGCACGGCGTCGCAGAGGACCTCGGCCTGGTCGACGTCGTCGCGCACTCAGAACCTCGGCAGATGGGGGAACGGCAGGCGTCCGCCGTGCACGTGCATGCCGCCGAGCTCGGCGCAGCGGGCGAGCTCCGGCACGGCCTTGCCGGGATTCAGCAGGCCGTCGGGGTCGAAGGCGGCCTTGACCGCATGCATCTGGGCCAGGGTCGCCGCGTCGAACTGATGACACATGGTGTCGAGCTTCTCCACGCCGACGCCGTGCTCGCCGGTGACCGTGCCGCCCACCGCCACGCACAGCTCGAGAATCCGCGCGCCGAGGGCTTCGGCCTGCTCGAGCTGCCCGGGTTGGTTGGCGTCGTAGAGAATCAGCGGATGCAGGTTGCCGTCGCCGGCATGGAACACGTTGGCCACGGCCAGGCCGTGGGCCTCCGCCAGGCGGCCGATGCGCTCGAGCACGTCGGCCAGGTGGGCCCGGGGAATGGTGCCGTCCATGCAGTAGTAGTCGGGGGCGATCCTTCCCACCGCCGGAAAAGCGGCCTTGCGCCCCAGCCAGAGGCGGGCCTGGTCCTCCGGCGACTCCGCCACCCGGATGTCGCCGGCGCCGTGGGCGTCCAGCACGCGGGTGACCCGGGCGAGATCGGCGGCCACCTCCCCGGCCACGCCGTCCAGCTCGCACAGCAGGATCGCGGCGGCGTCGGAGGGATAGCCGGCGTGGACGAAGGCCTCGGCGGCGCGGATGGCGGGCGCGTCCATCATCTCGAGCCCCGCCGGCACGATGCCCTCGGCGATGATCGCGCCCACCGCATCGGCGGCGGCCCCCACGTCCGCGAACGGCGCCAGCAGCACGCGCTTCTCCGGCGGCGACGGCAGCAGCCGCACCGTCACCTCGGTGACGACGCCGAGCATGCCCTCGGACCCCATGACCAGCGCCAGCAGATCGTAGCCCGGCCCCTCGGGCACCTTGCCACCGAGCTCGAGCACCTCGCCGTCGACCGTGGCGAGCCGCACGCCGACCACGTTGTGTACGGTCAGGCCGTACTTCAGGCAGTGCACGCCACCGGAATTCTCCGCCACGTTGCCGCCGATGCTGCAGGCGATCTGGGACGAGGGGTCCGGCGCGTAGTACAGGCCGTGCTCCGCGACCGCCTCGCTGATCGCCAGGTTGCGCACTCCGGGCTGTACCCGGGCGACCAGGTTGTCCAGGTCGACCTCGACGATCTCCGCCATCTTGGACAGACCCAGCACGAGGCCGTCCGCCGACGGCCGGGCGCCGCCGGACAGGCCCGTTCCGGCGCCGCGCGGCACCACCGGCACGTCGTGGGCCCGGCAGATGCGCAGCACCTCCAGCACCTGAGCCTCGGTCTCCGGCAGCGCGACCAGCCACGGCAGCTCACGGATCGCCGTGAGCCCGTCGGTCTCGAAGGTCTTGCGGGCCCGGGGGTCGGTGATCAGGGACGACGGCGGCAGCGCGCGCCGCAGCAGCGACTCGACGCGGCGCCGGCGCCGGTTGTCGGCGGGGTCGGCGGTCATGGCGCGGGATTATAGGGCAGAGCCGCCGGCGCCACACGCCGGCCGCCCGGCTCCGGCGCCGCCGGCGCCGCGCCTCAGCCGAAGGCGGCGGCGTTCAGGAACATGTGACAGGCGATGCTCGCCGCGTAGCCCAGGGCGATCACCGGCGTCCACTTGAGGTGGCCGAAGAACGTGTAGTGGCCCCGGGCCTGGCCCATCAGCGCCACGCCGGCCGCGGACCCGATGGACAGCAGCGACCCCCCGACCCCGGCGGTCAGCGTCACCAGCAGCCACTGCCCCAGGGACATGTCCGGCATCATGGTCAGCACGGCGAACATCACCGGGATGTTGTCGACGACCGCGGACAGCAGGCCCACCGCGATGTTGGCCTGGGTGGCGCCCCAGCCGCCGTACATCAGCTCCGAGGCCACCGTCAGGTAGCCGATGAAGCCGAGCCCGCCGACGCACAGCACCACCCCGTAGAAGAACAGCAGCGTGTCCCACTCCGCCCGGGCGACGTTGTTGAACACGTCGAAGGCCACCGGCGAGCCCAGCTCCGCCTCCGCCGCCGGATCCTCCACCTTGCCGCCGTGGTCCCGATGGGAGGTCATGCGCAGGTAGAAGCCGAAGATCTGCAGGTAGGCCAGTCCGGTCATCATGCCCACCACCGGCGGGAGCTGCAGGAAGTTGTGAAAGCTCACGGCGGTGACGATGGTGAGCAGGAACAGGACGACGATCCGCTTGGCGCCGCGCTTCATCCGCACCCGATCGCCGCCGCCGTGGGGGCGCTCGTTCGGCACCGCGAAGCTCATGATCGCCGCGGGCACCAGCCAGTTGACCAGCGCGGGCACGAACAGGGCGAAGAACGACCAGAACTCGACGCCGCCCTGGGCGGTCTGCACGTTCTTCTGCCAGACCATCAGCGTGGTGATGTCGCCAAACGGGCTGAACGCGCCGCCGGCGTTGGCCGCCACCACGATGTTGATCGCCGCGAGCAGCACGAACCGGCCGTTGCCGCCGGCGACGGCCAGCACCACGGCGCACATCAGCAGCGCGGTGGTCAGGTTGTCGGCCACCGGCGAGATGAAGAAGGCCAGGCCGCCGGTGATCCAGAAGAGCTGCCGGTAGCCGAAGCCGCGGGCGATGAGCCAGGTGCGCAGCGCCTCGAACACGCGCCGCTCCTCCATGGCGTTGATGTAGGTCATGGCCACCAGCAGGAACAGCATCAGCTCGGCGTACTCGAGCAGGTTGTGGCGCACGGCCTCCTCGGCCAGGTGGTCCAGGCCATTGCCGGCGTAGACGGCGCCGATCAGGCCCCAGATGATGCCGGCCGCCAGGATCACCGGCTTCGACTTGCGCAGATGGGTGAACTCCTCGGCCATCACCAGGCCGTAGGCGATCAGGAACAGGGCGATGGCGGCGAATCCGACCCAGTGGCCGGTGAGTTCGAGGTGGGTGGCGGCCACCTGGCCGGCGGCATGGGCCGTGCCGGGCAGGCACGCAAGCACGCCCGCCAGCAGGGCCAGGGCGACACAGACGAGGTGGTTCACGCGCGTAGTCTCACGATGTGGGAAGGGCACCGGCGGCGCCCGGCGGCAGGGCCAGGGAGGCCCCGCGCCGGCTTCGGCTATAACCGGTATGTCTGATGCGGATTATAGTGCATCAGACCGGCGGCGTGCGCGCTCAGAAGTGAAAATTCAGCGCGGCGTAGGGACCGCTGATGTCGATGTCGGCGCTGTCGATGTCGTCCAGTTCGTCGAGGTCGAGGGTCATGGACCGCCAGCCGATCTCGGCGCCGAGGCCGATGGGCGACTCCCAGCCGATCTGCGCGTTGGCGTCCAGCAGCTGATGACCGTCGTAGGCGAGCCCCATGGCCTCGGCCCCGGCCCACAGCCCGGTGAACGGCAGGTCGATGCGGGTGCGCGCATACAGCAGCGGCAGCCCGCCCTTGAACTCCGCGCCGGCCACTTCCGTGGCGGACGCCACCTCCACCTCGCCGTCGACCCAGCGGGCGGCAATGCCCACGTCCAGGGAGAACACGTTGTCGAGCAGCTCGTAGTACAGCACCGCGTCGGTCTGGGTGAGCTGCACTTCGGAGGCAACCTCCTGGGCGAAGGTGAAGGTCTCGCCGTTGAACTCGATGGTACGGGTCAGCAGGTTGCGGCCGTCGCCGGAGATGTCGGCGTGGTGTATGCGGACGTTGGGCAGCACCGGGATGCCGTGCTCCACCGCCAGATAGAAGACGTTGTTGGTGTCGTCGCCGATGTCGAGATCGTCCTCGACGTCGATCTCCTCGCCGCCGGAGGCAACGCCGCCTGAGAAGCCCTGCTGCCAGGTGCCGGCACCGGCATACACGCCGAACAGGGTATCCGCGTGGGCCGGCGCGAACGCCAGTCCGGAGGCCGCCAGCGCTGCCGCTGCAAGGTATCGGGTCATGACGAACATCCTCGAGTCGATCAACCGCAGTATAGGAACCAGCGCCGAAACTGCCGTGATCGACCACACACCCGACCCGCGATGCGGGTTACGCTAACGCGACCCGCCGCCTGAATCGGAAAGCGTCATGACAGAAGACAGAACGGAGCATCGGACAGGACAGGACTCGCCCCGGGCACGCCTCGCGGCCCTCGGCTGGGCGCTGCCACCGCCGATGAAGCTCGGCAGCCTGCCGTTCCGCACCGTCCGCGTGGACGGCGACCGGGCCCTGGTCGCCGGCCACCTCCCCCTGGACGACAGCGGCGCCGTGGCCGGGCCGTTCGGCAAGGTCGGCGGCGACCTCACGCCCGAGCAGGGTTACGAGGCCGCGCGGCGGGTCGCACTGGCCATGATGGCCAGCCTCGAAGACGCGCTCGGCAGCCTGGACAGGGTCGCCTGCTGGCTGAAGCTGTTCGGCATGGTGAACGTCGCGCCGGGCTTCACCGCCATCCCCGGCGTGATCAACGGTGCGTCGGAGGCGATCCTCGAGGTGTTCGGACCGGACCGCGGCGCCCATGCGCGCTCGGCCGTGGGCATGGCCGAGCTGCCCCTTGGCGTTCCCGTGGAAATCGAAGCCGCGGTGCGGATTCTGACGTGAGGTCGCCGGCCGGCCGGGCGTCCGCTCAGCCGGGCAGCGTCATCGACACGGCCAGGCCGCCGCCGGCCCGGTTGGCCAGCGCGATTCGCCCGCCGTGGGCTTCGCTGATCTCCCGGGCCAGCGCCAGCCCGAGTCCGGTGCCGCCGCGCTTCTCCGAGTAGAACGGCAGCAGCGCGCTCGCCAGCACCCGGTCGTTCATGCCCGCGCCCCGGTCCGCCACCTCGATCACCACGCCCGCCCCGCTCGTCCGCACCTCGAGGGTCACGGCCTCCGACGGCGAGCCGGACTCGTGGGCATTGCGCAGCAGATTGAGCAGGGCCTGCTCGAGCTGGGCCGGGTCGAACCGGCCCGGCGACTCCGGCAGCGCGCCGGTGAGGGCGAAGTCCGCCTGGCTGCGCAGCCGCTCGACGAATCCCGGCCAGGCCACGGCTTCGACGTTGGGCGCCGGCAGCTTGGCGAAACGCGCGTAGCCCTTGATGAAGCTCTCCAGGTGGCGCGCGCGGTCCTCGATGGTGGCGAAGATCTCGCCGAGCCGCTCGGTCCGGCCCCGGCGCACCAGCTCGCCGCCGGAATGGGCCAGGGACGCCATCGGCGCCAGCGAGTTGTTCAGCTCGTGGCTGATGACCCGGATGACCTTCTTCCAGGTGCGCACCTCCTGGCGCCGCAGCTCCGGAGTCACGTAGCGCAGCAGGAACAGCTCGTGGGCCCGGCCGTTCAGGCGGAACGGGCGCCGCGCCAGGTGGTAGGTCTCCTCCTCGTCCGCGTCGCCGTCGTCCGCCTGGACGGCGAACAGGCCGTCGCCGCCCCGGGCGACGGCGTCGGCCAGCGCCGGCGCCGCCGCCAGGATGTCGTCGAGCGTCCGGCCTTCCAGGCGCCGCCCGCCGTTCAGCAGCCGCCGCGCCGCCAGGTTGCCGTACACCACCCGGTCCGCCCGGCACAGCATCATCGCCACCGGCGTGTTCTGCACCATGGTGTCGAGCAGCAGCTCCCGCTGGGCGAGGTCCTGCCGCTGGTCCCGGAGCGCCGCGCCGAGATCGTTGTGGGCCGCCACCAGATCCCGGATCTCGTCGTTGCGCGGCCAGCGCAGGCTGAAGGCGAAGTCCCCGTCCCGGTAGCTGGTGACGGTGCCCGCCAGCGCCCGGAACATGGCGAGCAGCGGCGCATGGGAGCGCTGCACCCCGTAGACCGACAGCGGAACGAGCACCAGCAACGTGATCACGCCCGCCAACCAGGGCGCGCCGAGCCACGCGTCGAGCAGCAGCACGACCACCACGGTGACGATCAGCAGCCCGGCGACCGCCAGCGCGTGGCGGCCCGCCAGGGACGTGCGCCGGACCGGGCGTCCGGTCATGAGCGGGGTATGCCGAGCTTGTCCATGCGGCGGTAGAGGGCCTGCCGGCTCATGCCGAGATCCGCGGCGGCGCGGGCGATGACGCCGCCGTGGCGGTTCAGCGCCGACTCGACCGCAGCCTGATCGGGAGCGGCCGGTCCGGGCGCGCCGGCAGCCGCGCCCGGGGCGCTCCGGACACCGGCCGCCGGCGCCGCTGCGCCACCGGGCACGAGCTGCAGGTGCGCCTCGTCGATGTCGCCGTCGCCGGCCAGCAGGGCGCCGCGCTGGATCGTGTTCTTGAGTTCCCGCACGTTGCCGGGCCAGGCGTGGCGCCGCAGCGCCCGGCGGGCGTCGACCGACAGGGTCCGTCCGGGACCGAGGAAGTGCTCGGCCAGCGGCAGGATGTCCTCCGGCCGCTCAGCCAGCGGCGGCAGTGGAATCTCGATGGTGTTCAGGCGGTAGAACAGGTCCTCCCGGAACTCGCCGCTGCGGATCATGCCGGGCAGGTCGGCATTGGTGGCGCTGATCACCCGCACCCGCACCTGCCGCTCCCGGTTCGACCCCAGCCTGGCGAACCGGCCGGTCTCCAGCACCCGCAGCAGCTTGGTCTGCCCTTCCGCCGGCAGGGTGCCGATCTCGTCGAGGAACAGGGTGCCGCCGTCGGCCGCTTCGAACTTGCCCTCCCTGGCGCGGTTGGCGCCGGTGTAGGCCCCCGCGTCGGCGCCGAACAGCTCGGCCTCGATGAGCTCGCCGGGCAGCGCGCCGCAGTTGACCGTCACGAACGGCCCGTCGCGCACCGCCGAGTTGGCCTGGATGATCTCGGCGATCCGCTCCTTGCCGGCGCCGTTGGGACCCGTGATCAGCACCGGCACGTCGGCCCGCGCCACCTGGCAGGCCAGCGCCACGGCCCGCTCCGTCGCCGGATCCGCGAACACCATGCCGCACAGGTCGTAGCGTCCGGCGAGCTCGTCGCGGCGGCGCGCCTGGCCCTCCCGCATGCGGCCCAGCTCCCGCCTGGCTTCCGCCAGCGCCAGCAGGTTGCTCACCGTGGCCAGCAGCTTGCGGTCGTCCCAGGGCTTCGCCAGATAGTCCGCCGCCCCCGCCTTGACCAGCTCCACCGCGCTCTCGAGGTGGGTCCAGGCGGTGAGCAGCACCACCGGCAGGTCCGGATGGCGCTCGCGGATGGTCCGGAACAGCGCCTCCCCTTCCCGCCCTGAGGTGGTGTCCGCGGTGAAGTTCATGTCCTGCAGCACCAGGTCCACCGGATGCTCGGCCAGCGCCTCGAGACCGGCCTCCGGCGACGTCGCGCCCAGGGTGTCGATGTCCTCCAGGGAGAACAGCACCTCCAGCGCCGTGGCGACGGAGGGGTTGTCGTCGATGACCAGCACGGTAGGCATGATGAAACGTCGTCGGGTCCCGGTCGCGTCAGGGAGCGTGCAGCTTTGCCGAATCCGCGGCGGATGCCAAGGCGCCGGGCCTGCCGTCAGACACTGCGGGTCGCCACCGCCGGCGGCACGGCCGCCGCGCGCAGCGCCGGGCCGAGCACCGAGAGCTGGCCGAGGGTCCACAGCACCACCGCGCCCAGCGGCAGGTAATACCAGGGCAGCCGGGGCAGCTCGTAGCGTCCCATCAGCGCCCCGTTGATGGCGTAGGCGAGCACCATGCCGGCGGCGATGCCGATGGTCGCGATCAGGAAGTTCTCCGTCTGGAAGTAGCCGATGATCTGGCCCCGGGTCGCGCCGAGGGCGCGGCGGATGCCGATCTGCCGGGTACGCTGCTGCACCCAGAAGCTCGCCAGGCCGACGATGCCGAGCGCCGTCACCACCAGCAGCGCGACGCACACGCCTACCAGCAGCCAGGCCATGGCCCGGTCGTCCTGAAAGTAGTCGTCGCGGAACGCCTCGAAGGTCCGGGTGCGGTCCTCCAGCACGATGCGGCTCGGGTTGACGGCCTCCAGCGCGGCCACGCCTTCCTCGAGCACCCCGTCGCGCCGCCCGGCGTCGACCCGCACCAGATAGTTGATGCCGTACTGCACCGGCGCCGAAACCGGCATGAGCACGGAGGTGTGCTCGGACGACGGCCCGCCGATGTCGTTCGGCTTGGCGAGATGCTCCACCACACCGACGATCCGCTGGGGGGCCGCCCCCCAGACGTACACCGACCGGCCCAGCGGGTTCTCTCCCGGGAACAGCCGGTCGGCCACGGCGCGGGAGACGATGACCGCCGGGATGACCACCTCCGGGTCGCTCTGGGCCTGCTGGAACTCGACGTACTCCTCCGGCACGAAGTCGCGGCCCGACACCAGCGACAGGCCCATGGTCTCCAGCAGGTCCTCGCTGCCCACGTAGGTGGTGACCTGCATGGTGGGATTCTGCTGCTCGGGCTCCAGGTTCAGGGAGCTGTACCAGGACGAGTTGCCGAACGGAATCTGGTTGACCGTGGCCACCGACCGGACGCCGGGCACCGCCCGCAGCGCCGCTATGTCCTCGGCGGCCTGAGCCTCCGGGTCCTCGACCCGGGTGATGCCGACGAGCTGGAAGTGAACCAGCTCGGCCTCGGCCAGGCCGCTGGGCTGCCGGATCCGGTCGAGCCGGTCGCCGATGAGGAACACGGCGTTGCTGACGATGGCGCAGGACAGCGCGATCTCCAGCGCGATGAGCCCCGCGGCGGTCTTGTGCCGCCGCAGCGTGGCGAGGATGGGATGCACGTTCATGGGCGACCTCACTGGGACTTGAGCTGAATGGCAGGCGTGATGCGGCAGGCGCGCCAGGCGGGCAGCAGCCCGGCCAGCACGCCGGCGGCGAGCGCCAGGCCGAAGGTGGTGGCGAGCATCACCGGATCGAGGGACGCCAGATCGGCGTAGCTGGCCGGCTGCTGGCGCACGGCCCACAGTCCGAGCCAGGCGAGGCCGAGACCGAGCACGCCGCCGGCGAGCCCCACCACCGTGGCCTCCACCAGGAACTGCACGAGGATGTCCCGGCGCGAGGCGCCGAGGGCGCGCCGCACGCCGATCTCGCCGGAGCGTCGCAGGAACTTGGCGAGCAGCAGGCCCACCGTGTTGATCAGGCAGACCAGCAGGAACGCGAAGGCGAGCCAGGTCTGCAGGCGCACGTCGCTCGGCACCACCTGCTTGAACTCGAGCCAGGTCATGAGATCCCGCAGCCGCACGTTGGTGGGCCGCTCGAACCGGCCGGCCGCGCTCTGCTGCTCGTAGTAATTCACCAGATAGGCCCGGTAGTCGGCGGCGTCGGCCGGCGAGGCGAGCTCCACCCAGTACTGCATCCAGGTGCAGGGCGCGCCGGACTCGGTCTGATCGCCCTGGTAGCGCTCCCAGCAGCTCATGTTGCCGCTGAACGACATGCTCAGCTCCCGGGAGGTGGAGAACGGCAGGAACACCTCCTCCACCTCGCCGTACTGGGTGCCGGTCAGATCGTAGAAGCGCGGCGCCGGCCGCCATTCGTCGAGCACGCCGACGATGCGGAACGTGGTCTGATTGAGCCGGATGCTGCCGCCGGTGCTGTCGGCGCCGTCGAACAGCCGGTCGTTGAGCGCTGCCGAGATCACCGCCACCCGGGCGCGGTCACCGTCCTCGGCGTCGCCCCAGGCGCTGCCGTAGCGCAGCGGCACGTCGAACATCTCGAACAGGTCCTTCGACGTGTACCGGGCGCGCAGGTAGAAGGGCCTCAGGTCCTCCCGGTCCGGCTCGATGGCGACGCTGCCGCCAGCCATGAGCGCCTGCCGCACGCCACGGCCGTCCCGCAGTAGCGTTTCGGCGTCGAGCCGCGTCACCTGCTCCGGCGGCTCGACGCCGGGCGTATAGCCGTTCATGTCCTGGGGGTCCATCTGCACGAAGAACAGCCGGTCGCTCTTGCCGGGCACGGGATCGCCGGAGAGCACGTAGAACACCGTCAGCGTGGTCATGCTGGCGCCGATGCCGAGCGCGATGGCGACCACCATGAGCGCGGTCAGCGCCTTGTTGCGGCGCAGGCTGCGCAGCGCGAGATCGAGGTAATAGCCGAGCATGATTCCCCCTCAGGCCTCCCGGGCCGCCACCAGCGGTCGGGCGGCCGCCTCGGCGAGGTCCAGGTCGCTGACCTGGCCGTCGATGATGTAGATGTTGCGCTGGGCGCGGGCCGCCAGCTCCAGGTCGTGGGTGACCATCACGATGGTCGACCCCTGGGCGTTGAGCGCTTCCAGCAGCTCCATGACGTCGCGGGCCATCTGGGAGTCCAGGTTGCCGGTGGGCTCGTCCGCCAGCAGCAGCCGGGGCTCGCCGGCCAGCGCCCGGGCGATCGCCGCCCGCTGCTGCTGGCCGCCGGACAGCTCCGAGGGATAGTGCTTCATGCGCGAGGCCAGCCCCACCCGCTCCAGCGCCGTCTCGATGCGCCGGCGCCGCTCCGCCGCCGGCATGCGCCGGTAGCGCAGCGGCACGTCGACGTTGTCGAACAGGTTGAGGTCGGGAATCAGGTTGAAGCCCTGGAAGATGAAACCCACCTTCTCGTTGCGCAGCCGCGACCGGGCGGCATCGTCCAGGGACCGGACCTCGACGCCGTCCAGCCGGTAGCTGCCGTCGGTGAAGTCCTCGAGCAGCCCGGCGATGTTCAGGAAGGTCGTCTTGCCGGAGCCGGAAGGACCGGTTACCGCGACGAACTCGCCTTCGTCCACCGCGATGTCGAAATGGCGCAGCGCGTGGGTTTCCACCAGCTCGGTGCGGTAGACCTTGGATACGTCCTGCATGTGCAGCATGGGTCGGACTCCGTCGTGTGACTTGTTTTGGCTGATCGTCTGGTTGGTGTATCGGATTCAGAGACCGGACAGTCGCACCCGCCCGGCATCCCCCAGCGCCTCGACGCCGGATACCACGATCCGGTCGCCGACCTCGGCGCCGTCGATGATCTCCACCGCGTCCAGGCTGGCGACCCCCGTGGCGAGCGGCACCCGCTCGGCGATGCCGTCCCGCACGCGGTAGGCGAACCGGCCCTGGCCGGCCTCCAGGAAGGGCCCCCGCTCCACCAGCAGCGCGTCGGCCTTCTCGTCGAGCACGATGCGCGCCGTGACACGCTGGTTCTGGCGCAGCCCCGCCGGCGGCTCGCCGTCGAACCGCAGCCGCCCGACCACACGACCGTTCACCACCTGGGGCGAGACGGACCGGACCGTGCCGGGGACGTCGGTGCCGGCCACCCGGATGTCCGCCGGCATGCCGATGCCGAGATCCCGGGCGAAGCTCTCCGGCACGTCGATCTCCACCTCGAAGGCGGTAAGGTCCACCACCTGCAGCAGCGGCGCGTTGGCGGCGACGTTGGCGCGCTGCTCGACGTGAACCTGGCCGACCTGGCCGTCCACCGGCGAGCGCACCACCAGCTCCGCCACCTGGCGCTGCAGCTCGGCCACCACGGCCTGCTGCCGGGCCGCCCGGCGCCGCACGGTGTCGAGGTCGAAGCCGAGGCCCTCGCCGCGCAGCTCCGCGTCGCGCCGGGCGTGGTCCAGGGCGATCTCCGCCTTCACCAGCGCGTCTTTGGCGCGCAGCAGGTCGAGTTCCGACACCACGCCGAGGTCGAAACCCTGCTGGAGCCGTTCCAGCTCCCGGGCCGCGGTCTGGCGGTCGATCTCGGCCTGGTCGGCCTGCATCCGGGCTTCGGCCCGGCCCTGGCGGACGTCGAGCTCGGCCCGGCCGGCTTCGATCTCCAGGGCGTCCAGGGTCGCCTGCTCCTGGGCCAGCCGGCTCTCCAGCTCGGGGCTCGTGAGCCTGGCCAGCACCTCGCCGCGCGCGACGGCGTCGCCCGCCACCACGGCCAGATCCACCGTGCCGGCCGCGACCGCATAGAGCGTCGGGCTGTCGGCTGCGGTGACGCGGCCGTCGGCGGCGATGTCACGGACCAGGTCGCCCCGGTACACCGTGGCGATCCGCAGCCGCTCGGCGGCCACCGAGCGATCGGCGGCCATCCAGTCCCGGGCGGCGTAGGCGGACAGGGCCAGCAGGACCACGGCGCCGGCCGCCGGCAGCCACCACCGCGCCGGCAGGCGCGGCAGCCGGCGCGGCGGCGTCGACAGCGGGCGGTCCTGGGCGCTGGTGTCTCTGATCATCGGTGCGGCTGTTTGCTGAGGGTTCGCGGCTGACTTTGCACGGCACGTGCCAAACCCCAACCGATTGTTTCCTATGATTTTTTTTCAACGCGGACGGCAGCGGAGCGTCCGCCGGTGTCCGCCCCTGTCCGGCCGGACACCGGCCGGGATCAGCTGCCCGTGGAGGTGTAGTGGCGGATGCCGAGGCGCCAGAACCCCAGCGCCGCGGCGAAGAACAGGAACCCGGAAGCCGGCGCCATCACCTGAAAGGCGCGGCCGCTGCCGAGCGGGTCGTCGATGCCGAAAATGGCGACGGCGGGAAAATAGGTGACGCAGCCGAGCGGCACCACGTAGGTGAAGAACCGCCGGAACCAGGGCCGGTAGATGGCCAGCGGATACTGGGCCGTCTCCGTGCCGCCGTAGGTGAGCGTGTTCATGATCTCCAGCGACTCGGTGGTCCAGAACGACAGCGCCGCCTGGGCGATGAACAGGCCGTAGAAGAACACCGCGGCGCCGACGAAGGCGAACGCCAGCAGGGCGACCTTCCAGAGCTGCCAGTCGATGGGCAGCATCCAGATCGCCCAGGCGAGCACCGCGGCGCCCTGGAGGAAGCGCCCCACCCGCTGGAGCTGGAACTCGTGGCCGGCGAGCTGCAGCACCGTGCTGCGGGGCCGCAGCAGCACCCGGTCGAACGTGCCCGTCTTGACGAATTCCTTGCCGAACACGTCGAAGCCCCGGGCCAGCGCCTCGGCCACGGCGAAGGCGGCATTCACCAGCCCGTACAGGAACGCGACCTCCGCGAGGCGCCAGGCGCCCAGCGAGCCGAACCGGTCGAACAGCGCCCAGATGCCGATCACCTCGACACCGGAGGTGACCATGTTGCCGAACGCCATCAGCAGGAACGACCAGCGATACTGGAGCTGGGCGCGAACGGACTGGCCCACCAGGCGCCCGTACAGTCCCAGGCCGCCGACGCCCTCAGCCACCCTGCACCACCACGCGCCGGCCCGCCCGGTTGAGCAGCCACAGGCCGAAGGCGACGATCATCGCGCACCAGCCGATCTGCAGCGCGATCTCCAGCAGCGCATCGCCGGCGTCGATGTGGCCGCTGTAGATGCGGAACGGCACGTCCGCGAGCCCCTTGAACGGCTGCCAGAACAGCAGCGGCTGCAGCCAGTCCGGAAACAGCGGCAGCGGCACCACCAGCCCGGAGAACAGCGGCACGATGCCGGGCATCAGCCGGTTGAAGCCCTCGCCCGAGATGGTCCACATGAGGGCGATGTGCAGCACCATGGTGACGGCCGTGCTGAGCACCAGGGTCGCCGCCAGCGACAGCGCGAACAGCCCCGCGGCCGCGCCGTCCGCGGGCAGCGGCAGCGCCCAGTCGCCGAGCCCGATCAGCGGCAGGCCCAGGTAGGCGAACAGCACCATGGGCACCATGCGCAGCAGGGTCGGCGCCGCCCGGAACGCGAAGGTCCGGGCGAACCAGAAGGCGTAGAGATTCAAGGGACGCAGCAGCTCGTAGGCCACGGCGCCGGAGCGCACGTGGCCGGCGATCTCCGGGTCCACGTTCCAGGGCAGCAGCGCCAGCAGCGCCTGGCCGAGCCAGATGTAGACCAGCACCTGGGACAGGCTCATGGGCTGCTCGACGCTGGTGGAAGCGAAGAACGCGACGAACACCATGACCTTGATCAGTCCCCAGAAAAGCTGGGTGGCGAACCCGGCGAACGCCGCGGCCCGGTACTGCAGCAGCATCTGAAACCGCGCGGCGACAATGGCCAGGTAGGGCTTCACCGGCGTTCGGCGGCCCGGGGCGCGCGCCCCTGGGCCCGGTACAGGTCGGCGACGATCTCCTCGATGGGCGGATGCTCCACCACCAGGTCGCGCACACGATAGCGGCGCGACACGTCGGCGACGAACTCGCCCACCTGGCCGGCCACCCGGAACTCGACGCGGGCACCGTCGCGGCGGTGGGCGAGCGCCGCGTGGCCGTCGAGCAGCGCCGGCTCCGCCTCGAAATCCACCACCACGCGCCGCTCGTCACGGCGCAGGTCGTTGACGGTGCCGTCCATCAGCAGGGTGCCGTGGTTGATCAGCATCAGCCGTGTGCACAGGGCCTCGATGTCGTCCATGTCGTGGGTGGTGAGCAGCACGGTGGTGCCCCGCTCCCGGTTCTGCATCTTCACGAAGTCGCGCATAGCGAGCTTGGCGGTGGCGTCCAGGCCGATCGTGGGCTCGTCGAGAAACAGCAGGTCGGGCTGGTGCAGCAGGGAGGCCGCCAGATCGCAGCGCATGCGCTGGCCGAGGCTGAGCTGGCGCACCGGCGTGTCGAGCAGCGGCTCGAGGTCCAGCAGCGCCACCAGCTCGTCCCGGGTGCGCCGGTAGTCCGCGGCGCCGACCCGGTACATGTCGCGCAGCAGCTCGAAGGATTCGACGACGGGCAGGTCCCACCAGAGCTGGGTGCGCTGGCCGAACACCACGCCGATGCGGCCGACGTGGGCGACCCGGTCCTTCCAGGGAACCCGGCCGTCGATCTCGCAGCGGCCGCCGCTGGGCGTGAGGATGCCCGAGAGGATCTTGATGGTGGTGGACTTGCCGGCGCCGTTCGGGCCGATGTAGCCCACCAGCTCGCCGGCGTCGATGGTGAAGCTGACCCCGTGCAGGGCCGTCACCTCGCGGTAGCGCCGCCGCACCAGGGAAGAGAACGCGCCCAGCAGCCCCGGCCGGCGCTCCGCGATGCGGAACCGCTTCTCCAGGTTGTCCACCACGATCTGGGGCATGGGCAGCGACCGGCCGGCTGGAAGAGCCCGGTCTCCTGACGGGGGAGCGCGGCATTTTAGGGTCGCCGGCCGGCAGGATTCTAGTGTCGCCGGCAAATGGGTTACAGTCCCGGGGATGGGAGAGGACCAGCAGACATGCCGCCGTTCGGCGCCCGGGATCTGATCCGGAACCGCGACACCGCGTTCCGCTACACGGCGGTGGCCGGCCTGCAGATGGGCCAGGTGCTGCCGGCGTCGTTCATCAGCCTGTTCCTGCCGGTGATCTTCCGCGAGCAGGGGCTGGCGCTGGACATGTACTGGGTGTTCGCGCTGCCGGCGATACCGACCTGGCTGCGACCGCTGTGGGCGCCGCTGGTCGACCGGGTCGGCAGCCCGGTGCTGGGGATGCGGCGCTCCTGGTTCATTCCCTGCACGATCTTCGGCGCGCTGGCCTACTTCAGCCTGTCGGCCTTCAGCCCCACCCTCGACAACCTCACCCTGATCATCACCCTGCTGGTGGTGAAGTCCACCATCATGACCACCCAGGACATCGCCATCGACGGATACATGGTGGAGAACATCGCCAACCACGAGCGCTCGGTGGGCGCCGCGGTGCTCGACATCGGCCGCAACGTGTCGCGCTTCGTGTCCATGGTCGGCATTCCGCTCATCTACATCGAGTGGGGCTGGACGGCTGCGGTGCTCACCGCGTCCACGCTGCTGGTGCTGTTCTCCCTGCCGGGCATTCTGCGCCCGGAGCCGCCGCGGCCGGCGGCCTTCCAGCGCCAGCGGCCGAGCCTGCTGCGGCTGCTGCGGCGGGAGGACAGCCGCTACGTCTATCCGATGTGCTTCGTCATCGCCCTCACCGGCGGCATGATTCCGACCCTGTACCCGACCTATCTGTCCGACCTCGGCTTCTCCATTCAGGAGCTGGCCTTCGTGCTGGGCCCGGCCAGCCTGATCGGCACGCTGATCGGCGCCACGGCGACGAGCTGGTGCCTGCGCCGCATCGGCTACAAGAGCACCATGCTGATCGCCGCCGCCGGCGTGCTCATGGCGGTGATTCCCATCGTCTGGATGGGTTCGCTGCACCAGCCCACCTTCGCCATCGTGTTCCTGGTCACGCTGAACGGCCTGGCGCTGCCGTCGTTTCTCGACGTCACTTTTCAGGCGGCCAGGCTGAAGTGGGCGTCGAAGACCCAGGCCGCCACGGACTACACCACCCAGATCGTCACCATGATGGCCGGCGTGAGTCTGTCCACGGCCGTCGGCGGGCTGCTCGCGGAGCACCTGGGCTGGTTCTATTACTTCCTGCTGGCCGGCACACTCATCAGCGCCACCTGCTTTCTGCTCTACGCCGTCTACGATCGCATCGAAGACCTCGTGGACGCCCGCGAATCCCGGGAGCACAGCGCCGAGGGCTGGCTGACCGACCCGCTTCCGTCACCTCATTCAACATCACCAACCGAAGGAGAAAACCCCTATGGCACTCGTCGACTATGAAGTCCGCGGCCACGTCGCCGTCGTCACGCTGAACCGGCCCGACGCGCGCAACGCCATCAACCCCGAGGTCGCCGTGCGCCTGGACGACGCCTGGCGCAGCATCAAGGAGGACGACAACGTCCGGGTCTGCGTGGTCACCGGCACCGGTGCCGCCTTCTGCGCCGGCGCCGATCTCGGCCAGCTCATCCCCATGGTCTCCGGCACCCGCAAGCCCGAGAACGAATGGGACGAGAAGGTGGCCGCCGACCCCGGCATCACCAGCCGCGCCCTGCTGCGCAACTTCGACCCGGAGAAGCCGATCATCTCGGCGCTCAACGGCCACGCCATCGCCGGCGGCATGGAGCTCGTCCAGGGCACCGACATCCGCGTGTCCGTGCCGGAAGCCAAGCTGGGCGTTCAGGAGGTGAAGTGGGCGATCTTCCCGGCCGGCGGCTCGACGGTCCGGCTGCCGGTGCAGATGCCCTATGCCAAGGCCATGGAGCTGCTGCTCACCGGCGACCTGATCACCGCGGCCGAGGCCCTCGAGCTGGGCTTCCTGAACTACGTCACCAACGACCCGATGGCCAAGGCCATGGAGATCGCCGAGAAGATCGCCGGCAACGGCCCCATCGCCGTCAAGGCCATCCGCCAGTCGGTGAAGGAGTGCCTCGGCAAGCCGGAGCAGGAAGGGCTCAAGATCGAGAGCCGCATCTCCGGACCGGTGTTCCAGACCGAGGACGCCAAGGAGGGTCCGAAGGCGTTCATGGAGAAGCGCAAGCCCGAGTACAAAGGGCGGTGACATGCCCGACCACGCCGGCCATATCCGGGCTGCAACGGGCGGGGACGCCGGGACGCTGAGCGACCTGGCGTTCCGCTCCAAGGCGCACTGGGGCTACGACGACGCCTTCATGGAGGCGTGCCGCGCGGAGCTGACCTATGCGCCCGAGCAGCTCGACGCCGGCGGGTTCTGGGTACTCGAGGAGGACGGCGGGATCCGGGGTTTCTACGGCCTCGTCAAGGTCTCGCCCGACACCCTGGAGCTCGACGCGCTGTTCGTCGAGCCGGAGGCCATCGGCCGCGGCGGCGGCCGCGCGCTGATGGCCCACGCCCTCGAGCAGTTCCGGGCATCGGGCCTCGCCCGGCTGATCATCCAGGCCGACCCCAACGCGGCCGACTTCTACGAGTCCGCCGGCGCCCGCCTGATCGGCGAGCGGCCCTCGGACAGCATCGAGGGGCGCATGCTGCCCCTCTACGAGATCGACAACCCGGACGAGGTGTCCCATGGCTGACCTGCTCGCAATGTCCTCCGGCATCCTCGACGGCACCGAGAGCGCCGAGAACGTCGGCCCCATCAACCGCATCAACCACCAGCTTTCGCCCATCGCCGACGGCATCGCCATGGTGGAAGCCTTCTCACACTGCATTCTGTTCGAGACCGACGACGGGCTGGTGGCCTTCGACACCTCGAACCCCCAGGGCGGCGCCCGGGTGGTCGAAGCCGTGCGCGGCTGGCGCCGCGACCGCATCAACACCATCGTCTACACCCACGGTCACGTCGATCACGTGGGCGGCTGCGGTGCGTTCATCGCCGACGCCGAGTCCCGCGGCCAGCCGCGCCCCACGGTGGCGGGACACGTCAACGTGCCGCGCCGCTTCGACCGCTACGACCTGACCAACGGCTACAACCAGATCATCAACGAGCGTCAGTTCGGCCAGTTCCGCCGCCGCGGCTACGACATCGGCGAAGCCACGGCGTCGAGCTTTCTGCCGGCGTCGTCGCCGAAACCGGACGTCACCTACGACGACGCCCTCGAGCTCGACGTCGGCGGGCTCGCCATCGAGCTGCGCCACGCCAAGGGGGAGACCGACGACCACACCTGGGCATGGATTCCGCGCCACAAGGCGATCTGCGCCGGCGACTTCTTCATCTGGAACTTCCCCAACGCCGGCAATCCGCAGAAGGTGCAGCGCTATCCCGCGGAGTGGGCCCGGGCCATGCGCGCCATGGCGGACCAGGGCGCCGAGCTGTTCCTGCCCGCCCACGGCCTGCCCATCGCCGGCGCCGGACGCATTCGCACGGTGCTCACCGACGTGGCGGACGCGCTCGAGCATCTGGTCCGGGAAACCCTGGCGATGATGAACGAGGGCGCGCGCCTCAACGACATCGTCCACAGCGTCACCGTCGACCCGGCGGTGCTCGAGAAGCCGTACCTGCGGCCCATGTACGATGAGCCGGAGTTCATCGTCCGCAACATCTGGCGGCTGTACGGGGGCTGGTACGACGGCAATCCGGCGAACCTGAAGCCGGCGAAGGACACGGCGCTGGCGGAGGAAATCGCCCGGCTGGCCGGCGGCGCCCGTCAGCTCGCCGACCGGGCTCTCACCCTGTCCACGGACGATCCGCGGGTGGCCTGCCACCTGGCGGAGATGGCGGCGCTGGCCGCGCCGGACGACGCCCGGGTGCACCAGATCCGGGCGGAGGTGTTCCAGCGCCGGCGCGACGGCGAGACGTCGCTGATGGCCAAGGGCATCTTCGGCTTCGCGGCCAACGAGTCCCGGGACCGCGCCGGGAAATGAGCGCCGGGGACGCGCTCGAGATCGTGCCCTCCGGCGCGGCTCTCGGCGCGGAGGTCCGCGGCATCGATCTGACCCGGCCCCTGCCCCCGGGCATCCAGGCGGCGCTGCGCCAGGCCTGGCTCGAACATCTGGTGCTGGTGTTCCGGGACCAGCCGCTCGATCCGGAGGGGTTCCTGGCGTTCGCCCGCGGCTTCGGCAGGCCGGTGGAATATCCGTTCGTCACCGGCATCGACGGCTACCCCGAGATCATCGAGGTGAAGAAGCTGCCCCACGAGACGGTCAACTTCGGCGGCATCTGGCATACCGACACCGCCTACCTCGAGGAACCGCCCATGGCGTCGACGCTGCTCGCCCGGGAGGTGCCGCCGACCGGGGGCGACACCCTGTTCGCCAACATGTACCGCGCCTGGGAGACACTGCCCGCGGACACGCAGCGCGCGCTGGCGACCCGCCACGCCGTCAACGTGTCTTCGAAGCCTGCCGTCAGCCGGACGCGCCAGGATCGCCTGGCGGGCCGGGAGGCCCCGGAGCACTCGGCGGTTCATCCCGTCGCGCGGACCCACCCCGAGACCGGCCGCCGGTCCCTGTACGTCAACGTCGCGCACACGATCCGCTTCACGGATCTGTCCGAGGCGGACAGCGTCCCGCTGCTCGAATCGCTGTTCGAGCACCAGGTGCGGGACGAGTTCCTGTTCCGCCTGACCTGGCGGCCCGGCACCATCGCGCTGTGGGACAACCGCTGCACGCTGCACTACCCGCTGAACGACTACGCCGGGCACCGGCGCGTGATGCACCGGATCACGCTGGCTGGAGACCGGCCGCGCTGAGCGGACTGCCGGCCGGCAAGGCTGGCGCGTTTCGCCATTGAATTCGCTGGGTTTTGTGAGCGTTTGACCCTGTCTCCGGGTGGGCCACCGCACTATACTGTATTTCCATACAGCATAGGAGATGCCGCCATGACTGCCGCGCCCGTCCTGGCCGATTTCGAACCGCTCGATCGACTGGAGACCAACCTGGTGGCGAGCTGGCGCGACGTCAGCCGGGCCGAGCACCGGTTTCTGCAGCTGCTGCGGGAGTTCGATCTGCGCCGGGGCTGGGAGGCGTATGGCAACAACGACTGCGCGGAATGGCTCGACTGGCGCTGCGGCATCTCCCGGACCACCGCCCAGGAAAAGGTGCGGGTTGCCCGAGCGCTGTGGTTCCTGCCACAGATCGACGAGGCGTTCCGGGTGGGCGATCTGTCGTATTCCAAGGTGCGGGCACTCACCCGGGTAGCCACGGAGACCACCGAGACCGAGCTGCTGGCCTTTGCGCTGGACGCCTCCGCCGCTCAGTGCGAGATCTACTGCCGGCGCCTCAGGAACGGGGATCCAGTGGCGTCGGCCGCCGATGCCCGGCGGCTGCACGAGGGCCGCTCGCTGGTGCGGCACTTTCGGGAGGACGGCTCCGGGACCCTCTCGGTGGAACTGCCGGCCGAGTCGCTGGAACTGGTGATGACGGCGCTGGAGCGCGTGGCAGCCCGATTGCCGGAGGATCCCGACCGGTCGCTGTTCGCCTCGGGCGCCGATGCGCTGGTGCAGATGGCGAGGGAAGCGCTGACCGGTAGCCCGCAGGGTTCGGCGTCCTCGGATGAACATCAGGTCGTGGTGCACGTGGACGCGACGGCGCTGGCCGGTCAGGGCGGCGAGTCGGAGCTGCCGCTGCCCATGGTGAAGCGGCTGTGCTGCGACGGTGCCGTGGTACCGGTGTTGGAGCGGGACGGGGTGCCGCTGAACGTGGGCAGGAAACAGCGCACCGTACCCACCGCCATCAAACGGGCGCTGATGGCGCGGGATCGGGCCTGCACGTTTCCAGGCTGTCATCACCAGCGGTTCCTCGAGGCTCACCACGTGCATCACTGGGCCGATGGCGGCGAGACGAGCCTGGGCAATCTGCTGCTGCTCTGCAGCACCCACCACACGCTGATCCACGAGGGCGGGTTCTCGGTTCGACGACATCCGGACGGAACAGTTTATTTTTCCAGGCCGGACGGGCGGCCGGTGGCGGCGCCTTCCGCGGAAGGCGGGGTCGAGGTACGGGAGGGGCGCGTGGGTTATCGGGTCATCACGTCTTCCGCAGAAGGAAGCATCCTTGGTTTTGGAGCAAACGTAAGCGCGCCGAGTGACAGCAACTGGCCGGTTAGAGCCATTTGCCGCATCGCAGCATTCCGTCCGCTGCGTGAGGAAGACCGGTCATTGCAGGCCAGCCAGCCAGGCGGCTGAGATCGGCCAGACGCGGGTACCGAACCGACTCCTCCGCCGCACCGGTCACCTGGGCCCAGCGCCTTCAGGGGCTGCCTACGCAAACTCATCGATCCTGGTGGTTGTGCGACACTCTGCGCTATGAGATCGAAACCGGGCAGCGCCGGCACGGACAACCCATACCCCAGTGGTGCAGCGATTCGCTACCTCTCGAGCTTAGCGACCTGGCTATGGTTGAAGGCCTTACCCGAACATCTGCTTGCGATGAAAACTTCAGGATCTTCGTGCCGATCTCCCCATTCATTCTCATACCCTTCGTTGATCGCATCGATGAGGCCGGAATCGATACAGGTCGCAAGCTCCTGGCCGAATTCTCCGGAGGAGACATGATGGCTGCCTGCGGGAAATTGTCGTGCGTTCTCGGCCGCATATACACCAGCCAGGACCGACTGGAGCATTTGCAGTAAACGCAACGAACAATGGTCACGCCCTGTGGAGGGATTCATTTATGACAGCAGCAACCGCAGCCGGAGAAGGTGAAGCACAGAGTCAAGTTACGGGGTTCGGTACCAAACGTTACCGAACCTATGTCCTCTCCGCCCTGACGCTCATCTACATCATGAATTTTGTCGACCGCGGCCTGCTTGCCGTCGTCGGTCCGGATCTCGTGCCGGAGCTGGGTATTACCGATACCCAATTCGGTCTTCTTACCGGTTTCGGTTTTGCCCTTCTCTACACTTTCGTGGGCATTCCTCTGGCACGCTATGCCGATGTGGCTCACCGCGTCTGGATCATGACGGTCTGCGTTGCTCTGTGGTCCTTGATGACTGCGCTATGTGGGCTCGCCACCGAAGTCACCATTGGTTCGCTCACGATCGGCGCGTTCTGGATCCTGCTGATGTGTCGCGTCGGAGTAGGCATCGGCGAGGCGGGCTGTACACCACCGGCCAACTCCCTGATCGCTGACTATTATGCGCCGCGTGACAGGTCCCAGGCGCTGGGCGTCTACTCCATGGGCGTAACGCTCGGGACGATGTTCGCCAACCTGATCGGCGGCTGGGTGACCGACGCGTTCGACTGGCGTACAGCATTTTTTGTGGTTGGCCTGCCAGGCCTGTTGGTCGCCATTGTCTTCAAACTGACGGTCAAAGAGCCGCCGCGCGGTTACACCGATCCCAAAGGCAGGGGAGCTACTGAACGGGTCTCGCTGCGCGAGGCAATCCGCGAACTGACGACGAAGCCCGCCTTCTGGCTGATGACGGCTGGTGCCACGGTCGCTGCGTTCTGTGGTTATGGAATCTCCTCGTTCCAGTCCATCTTTCTGGTTCGGACTCACGAGATCACCACCGGCGAAGCGGCCATCTGGATCAACACGCCAGTGTCGTTGTCATCGGCCGTCGGCACGTTTGCCGTGGGCTGGCTGGCGACCAAGGTCTACAAGAGGCACCCGGGGGCCATCGCCTGGGTACCAGGCCTGGGTCTGGCCTTGTCGATTCCGTTCTATGTCTTTGCCTTCACGACGCAGAGTCTGCTGTTTGCCGCCATCGGCTTGATCATCGGCGGTTTCGTGAAATACGGCTATATCACCGCCCAGTACACTATCGGTCAGGGCGTCGTGAGCATGCGTGTGCGTGCGATGGCCACGGCAGTGCTGCTGTTCGTCGCCAACCTAATCGGCTACGGCTTTGGTCCGCTCTTCATTGGCGCAATCTCTGACGCTTTCTTTGTCAGCGGCGCAGCCGATCTCGGTATAGCAGCAGAGGAGCTGTCGCGAAATCAGTGTCATCCGAGTGTTGTCGGAGAGTTGAGCGGGGATCTGCAGAATGTCTGCGGACAGGTATACGCCCAGAGTCTACAGTCGGCGATGGTCATCATGGCGTGCTTGTATGCTGCCAGCTCATCGTTCTTCCTGCTGACCTGGCGTCGGCTCGGTAGGGATATGGTGGACAGGAATCAGGACCCGATACCTGTCCCTCGATGACCCTGTTCCGGAGCTCGCGAACAATGCTCCGGAGAATAGCCGGACTGTTCGCTGCGTCTCGGCGCGCCGACGTCGGCGATCACGCCTGGGGGACGACAGCGCCTGGACCGGCTCGGAGGCCGCCTTCGCCTTCACGCTTGTGGGCGTGACCATGATCTTCGAAGGGCCGCTGCTCGTAACGATCGCGCAGCACACCGGCGTGCGCGCAGCCGCCATGGTCGCGTTCGCGCTCTGGTCCGTGCTGGTGGGCGTGGTGCTCACCAGCGCGCCGGCGCCCAAGCTCATCGCGTGCCCGGGTCAATACGGAACGCGGCGCAACGCCATCACGTACACTTGACGTGCCAGCGACCCGATAGAAGTCGATCTCGAGCGGCTGGCGAAGACTGGCCGAAGGCCCGCTGGCTTGGCGAACACCGAACCCTCACCAATTCAAAAGATCGATGTATCTCCACCCGCTCCGCGACGACCGAAGTCTGTAGCCGCCGAACGGCCGCTTCTTGGCGATTGTGTTGAACAACTCGCGCCTCGTTTCACGGCTTTTGCGTGGCGGATGGAGGTTTCCAGCATCGCGAGCTGATCCGGAAGCCGGATATCCAGCTTTTTGATTGGTCTTGGGGGATTAGCCTCCGTTTGGCGTCCTCAAGAGACACTAACCCCGGGTTGAGGCGGGTCGTGCCCGATCCACTGGGCAAGACGCCGAAGGTTTTGCACGGCCGCCGCCATCACGAACTCGTCGCTCGCGCCTGTGATGCCTCGTAGTCGAAGTCGGTCGAGCTTCAAGATCCGCTTCATGTGCCCGAACAGCATCTCGACCTTCTTGCGTTCGTTGCGGGAGTGCGCGTAGCTCTCGGTCTTGGCCAGTGCCCGGGCGACGTCTCGTGCCTCTTCATGGATGGAGCGCCGGATGCGACGAGGCGCGACTATGGGACAGCACTGCTGGCGCTTGGTGCATGCTTCGCATTCGGCCTTGCCGGCGCTGTAGATGATCATGTTGTCTTTGGTGATGCCGGCCCGGGGCTTCTTGAACTTGCGCCGGTTCCGGATCAGGTGCTTACCCGCAGGACATACGTAACGATCTTTCTCGGCCTGCCAGGTAAAGTCTGATCGGCCGAACACCCCATCCTGGCCTTCGGATTTATCCCACACCGGCACGTGCGGCTCGATGCGTTGCTCATCCACCATCCAGCTCAGCATCTCTGCCGTGCCATACGCGGTATCACCGGTCAGCCGGTTCGGCTTGAGATCGAAGCGGCGCTTCACCCGGTCTACCATCACCTTGGTCGAAGCCACCTCGTCTTTGCGGTTGGCCGTCGTCGCTTCGACGTCCAGGATGATCCCGGCGACCGTATCGATGAGATAGTTGGTCGAGTAGGCAAAGAACGCCGGGCCGCCCGGCGCCGCCGTCCACTGTGCGGCTGGATCGGTCGTCGAGACGCGCTTCGCTGGCTGAGTTCCTTCATCCAGAGCGTCGAGGTACTCCCGAACCGCTCGGCTCGAGCTACCGGGTCTGGGCCATTCATCGTCATCATCACGGTTGATCGACTTCTGCCGGCTCGCATCGGCCTTTACGATGCTGGCGTCCACGGCGAAGCCGGCGCCGCCCACGAGCTGCTCGGCGATGCAGCGGTCAACGACCTGCTCGAAGACGAACCGCAACGCGTCACTCTCCCGGAAGCGTCCGTGGCGATTCTTCGAGAGCGTGGAGTGATCCGGCACCGGATCCTCGATGCTCAGCCGGCAGAACCAGCGATAGGCCAGGTTCAGTCTTACTTCCTCGCACAGCCGCCGCTCCGAGCGGATTCCGTAGCAATAGCCAATGATCAGCATTCGGAGCATCAGCTCCGGGTCGATCGAAGGGCGTCCAGTGTGGCTGTAGTACGGCTCCAGATGCTGCCGCAACGTTGAGAGGTCAAGGAAGGTGTCGATCTTGCGAAGCAGGTGGTCTTCAGGGATCAGGTCATCGAGGTTGAAGTGGTACAGAAACTGCCCTTGCTGGGCATCCTGCCGACCCATCATGCGCGATCCCTCCGCCGACTGGCGGAAAGAATTCTCGCATAACAAGCTATCCGACGCTATAGTTTTTCAACAGAATCTGGCAACAACAGCCATTCAACTAGGACGACCCACCAACCCCTCCATCCAGATTATCCTGCCTCCGGATCAAACATCGGCGTCCACCGATCCAGAAACAGCCCGCCATCGGCAATGAGATCCGCGCCGTTGATGTAACGCGCCGCCGGCGAGCACAAGAACACGCACATGGCCGCCACCTCCTCCGGCCGCGCCAGTCGCTTGCTCGGAAAATCTGCCATGAACTCTTCGGAGTATTCCTCACGCCCGGCCTTGGCAATCTCCTCCTCGTGCAGTCCGGCCGTATCCACCGACCCCGGCGCCAGCGCATTCACCGTGACCCCGTGCCGCGCCCAGTAGTACGCCAGCGACTTCGTCAGGTTCACCACGCCGGCCCGTGCCGCCCCGGAGTGAGCAAAATGCGGCGCGCCGCGATTGAACGAATAGATGTGCACGATGTTGACGATGCTGCCGAAGCCGCGCTCGACCATGTGCCGGCCCAGGCGCTGGCAGACGGTCCAGGTGCCGTTGAGGTTGAGATCCACCACGGAGCGCCAGCCGTTGTCGCTGATCTCGAGCGGCGATGCCGGGAACTGGCCGCCAGCGTTGTTGATCAGGAAATCCACGGCACCGAAGCGTTCCAGCGCCGCTTCGGTCATGGCATCCACCTGTGCCGGGTCGCGGATGTTGGTGGGGATGGCCAGGCAACGACGGCCCAGAGCCTCAATGTCGGCTGCCGTGGGGTCGAGATTCTCCTGTTTGCGGCTGGCAATCACGACATCGGCACCGAGCCCCGCGAAGGCCAGGGCAATGGCCCGCCCTATACCCCGTCCGCCGCCGGTGACCAGGGCCACGCGACCCTCGAACAGATTCGGAGCGAAAGTCGCGAGTGCATCCACGGGAATCCTCCGTCGATCTAGTCAGCGGAATCCGCGGCCGCTGTCGTTGCTGCCGCCGTGCCGCTGGGCTCTCCCAGAAAACGCCCCGTCAGCACCCCCGCCGTCATCGCACCGTTGACGTTGAGCGCCGTGCGCGCCATGTCGATCAGCGGCTCGATGGAGATCAGCAGCGCCGCCACGGTCACCGGGAACCCCATCGCCGGCAGCACGATGAACGCGGCCATGGTCGCGCCGCCGCCGACCCCGGCGACGCCGAAGGAACTGATGGCGATGATCCCCACCAGCCCGGCGATGAACGACAGGCTGAGCGGATCGACGCCCATGGACGGCGCGATCATCACCGCCAGCATCGCCGGATAGATGCCCGCGCAGCCGTTCTGGCCGATGGTGGCGCCGAAGCTGGCCGACAGATTGGCGATGGGCACCGGCACCTTCAGCTCCTCCACCTGGGTCTCGACGTTGAGCGGAATCGTCGCCGCGGAGCTGCGCGAGGTGAAGGCGAAGGTCAGCACCGGCCAGACGCGTTTGAAGTAGGTGCCGACGGGGAAGCCGCTGGATGCGATCAGCAGCGCATGCACGGCGAACATGATGGCGATGGCGAGGTAGGACGCGCCGATGAAAGTGATCAGGTTCAGGATGTCCGAGGCATCGGAACCAGCGACCACCTTGGTGATCAGCGCCAGGATGCCGTAGGGAGTGAGCGCCATGATCATGTGCACCAGCTTCATGACGATGGCCTGGGCGGTTTCGATTAACTCGCGGATCGCCCGGCCGCGCCCCGCGTCCTCCCGGGCGACGCCGAGGGCGGCGATGCCGAACAGGATGCCGAAGATCACCACGCCGATGATCGACGTGGGCCGGGCCTCGGTCATGTCGAGGAACACGTTGGACGGGATGAACCGCACCAGCATGTCGGCCAGCCCCAGGTTGCCGAACGCCTCGTAGCGCTGGGACAACACCTGGCTGCGCTCGAGCTCCCTCGCGCCCTGGGTCAACCCTTCGGCGGACAGGCCGAAGGCATTGGAGATGAAGATCCCCACCAGGGCCGCCACCATGGTGGTGCCCACCAGAATCCCGATGACCATGCCGCCGATCCGGCCCAGGGCGGAGACCTCCTCCATCCGCACCACGGCGGCGATCATCATCACCAGCACCAGCGGAATGATGATCATGCGCAGCAGGCTGACGTAGGCGCCGCCGACCACGTTGGTCCACTCCAGCGTGCCCGCGATGACGCCGCCGTCCGCATAGAGAAACTGCAGCGCCAGGCCGTACACCACGCCGGCGGCGAGGCCGGCGAGGATGCGCCGGGACAGGGATTTGGCGCGCAGCGTCGCCAGCGCCAGGATCAGGCCGGCGAACACGGCGAGGTTCAGGATCACGTAGATGGACACGTCGGCTGGCTCCCCCGGAATCAGCGCCAACCATGGCCCGCGCCGCTGCGGAATACAAGCTGTCCTAGCCGGCGCCGCCGGCCGTTCCCGGCGGGTCCTGCGCGGCGTCCTGCGCATCCACCCGGGCCGGCATGTGCAGGTCGAAACGGCGCCAGACGTAGAGAAACCCGGCGTAGCCCAGCACCCCGGCCGGCAGCGCGATGGCCAGGCTGCCGATGACCAGCGCCGCGGTCTCCAGCGCGATCTCCTGCTCGAGCCCGGACAGGGACTCGAAGCGGACCGGCACGAACCGCATCAGATAACCGCCGAGGGCGTGAAATCCGAAGTAGAACGGCGCGAAGGTGAAGGGGTTGTTGATCCAGGAGGCGACGAAGGCCGCCGGAAAGTTCGCCCGCAGCGCCACCGAGGCGACCAGCATCAGCACCGTCTGAATGCCGACCGTCGGCGTCAGGCCGATGAACAGCCCCACGGCGACGCCGCGCGCCAGGGTGAACTCGTCCACCTCCAGGCTGCCGGTGCGGGTGAGGAAGGCCCGGGTGCGGGGATGACGCTGCAGCCAGGCGCGGGTACGGACGCGGGTGCGCCGGGACGCGAGGCTGACGCGCTGTCGCAGCCAGCCTCTCATGATCGAAGCCCCGGCAGCCGCTCCGCGACGATCAGCTCGCCTTGTCGCGCAGATCCGGCAGCTGGTAGCCCTGGGACTCCAGGTCCGCCCGCACCACCTTCTTGTCCATCTTGCCGGTGGACGTCAGCGGAATGCTGTCGACGAACAGGATGTCGTCCGGGAGCTGCCACTTGGCGAAGGTTTCCGCGACGTGCTCGAGGATGGACTCCTTGGTCACCGACGAGCCTTCGCTCTTCACCACCAGCGCCACCGGCCGCTCGTCCCACTTCGGATGGGGCTGGGCGACCACGCAGGCCTGGGCCACGCCGTCCACGGCGACGATGGTGTTCTCGAGGTCCACCGACGAGATCCACTCGCCGCCGCTCTTCACCAGGTCCTTGGAGCGGTCGCTGATGATCAGGTACTGCTCCGGGTCGATCTTGCCGACGTCGCCGGTCACCAGCCAGCCGTCGTGGAATTTCTCCGGCTGCGGGTTGTTGTAGTACTCGGAGCAGATCCAGGGGCCGCGCACGATGATCTCGCCGACGGCCTCGCCGTCGTGGGGCAGCGGATTGAATGCCTCGTCGACGATCTCGACCTCGACGCCGGGCATGATCTGGCCGGCCTTGGCCACGTTGGCGAACTGCTCGTCCTCGGACAGCTCGAGCTGGGAGCGTTTCATCACGCGCCGCGACAGCGTCACCAGCGGCGAGGTCTCGGTCATGCCCCAGCCCTGGATCATCTCGACGCCGAGCCGGTCCCAGTACCAGCGGATCAGCGACGACGGCGGCACCGAGCCGCCGCAGGTGACCCGGGACAGGCTCGACAGGTCGTACTTGCCCGGGTCCGCCTCGAACAGCGCCTTGAGCCCCTGCTAGATGGTGGGCACGCCGGCGGAGACGCTCACCGACTCGTCGACCATGAGCTGAATCAGCCGGGCCGGGTCCATGAACCGGTGCGGCATGACCTGCTTGCAGCCGAGCATCAGCGCGGACCAGGGCAGGCCCCAGCCCATGGCGTGGAACATCGGCACGATGCCCAGCAGGCAGTCGGTGGCCGACAGATTCATGCTGTCGGTCATGCACTGGGTCATGGTGTGCAGGTACTGGGAGCGGTGCTCGTACTCCACGCCCTTCGGATTGCCGGTGGTGCCGCTGGTGTAGCACAGGCCGAGCGGCGAGTTCTCGTCGATCTCGGGCCAGGCGTACTCGGTGGGCTTGCCGGCGATGAACGCCTCGTAGTCCACCGGGTTCGGCAGCTCGGTCTGCCAGTTCTCGAAGCCGGCCTCGGCGGCGACCACGATGCGCTCGACGCTCGGCATGCGGCCCTTGAGCTTCTCGAGCAGCGGCAGCACGTCGGCGTCGACGATGATGATGCGGTCCTGGGCGTGCTCGATGATGTATTCGAGGTCGTGATCCGACAGGCGGATGTTCAGGGTGTGCAGCACCGCGCCCATGCCGGCCACGGCGTGATACGCCTCGAGGTGGCGGGAGCCGTTCCACATGAACGTGGCGACCCGGTCGCCGATGCCGATCCCCGCGTCCGCCAGGGCGTGGGCGAGCTGATGAGCCCGGTCACGGGTCTCCTTGTAGGTCTGCCGGCGGACGCCGTCCTCGGTGGCGGTGACGATCTCCTCGTCCGGCGCGACGATCGCGCCCCGGTCCAGAATCTTGGACATCAGCAGAGGGGTATGCTGCATTGCCATCGGTTGGCCCTCCCAATAACCTTGTCGACTTCCCGAGGGGCGAGTGTACCATCGCGGCGCACGCCGTCGCGCCCGGCCACGGCCGCGGACCCGGCCGCCCCCGCACCGACAGCGAAGCCGATGAACGACCTGACCGACCATCTCCTGCACATCCCCCACGCCCGCGCCATCGGCATGACCCTGGTCCGCCACGACGACGCCGGCTGCCTGGTGCGGGTGCCCTATGCCGAGCATCTGGTCGGCGACCCGGACACCGGCGTGATCCACGGCGGCGTGCTGACCGCCGTGCTCGACAACACCTGCGGCATGGCCGTCCGGCCCACCGCCGGCAGCCCGGAGGACGGGCCCGTGTCCATGGCGACCCTGGACCTGCGCATCGATTACATGGGGGCCGCCGAGCCCCATCGCGACGTGTTCGCCGAGGCCGTGTGCTACAAGCGCACGCGCCACATCGCCTTCGTGCGGGCCACCGCCTACCAGACGTCGCCAGACGACCCCATCGCCACCTGCGTGGCGAGCTTCATGCTGGGCACGCCCAACGCGCCGCGCGAGACGGCCGGGCCGGAGGCCGCGTCATGAAGCTGCTGGCGGAGCTGCGGGCCCAGGGCCGGGGTCGCGACATGGCCGCGGTGCTGGCGCACATCCCCTACGCGCGTTTCCTCGGCATCGACGTGGACGTGAAGGGCAACGAGGTGACCACCATTCTGCCCTTCAAGGAAGACCTCGTCGGCAACGTCAACCTGCCCGCCCTGCACGGCGGCGTCATCGGCGCCCTGCTCGAGATCACCGCGGTGACCCAGCTGCTGTTCGACACCTCCTGCGAACGGCTGCCCAAGACCATCGACCTGTCCGTCGACTACCTGCGCTCGGGCCGGCCCCAGCCCACCTACGGCCGCGCCATCGTCACCCGGCACGGCCGCCGCGTCGCCAACGTGCGCAGCGAGATCTGGCAGGAAGAGCGCAGCAGGCCCATCGGCGTGAGCCACGGCCACTTTCTCCTCGCCCCGCTCTGACCCCCGGCCCGGCCCCGGCCGGCCCTGCCCCAGCCCTGGAGCAACCTGTGGGAGCGGCCTCCCGGCCGCGATCCCGTGGGCGGGGACGTCGCCGCCGGGGCGCGGCTGCGGGTCGCGGCCGGGAGGCCGCTCCTACGGGTGGGGCCTGAAGGCGAGTTCGTCCGCCAGGCGGGACTGGACGGCGCGGATCTCGGCGTCGGTGGTGGCCGCGTCCCAGCCCAGCTTGCCGGCCATGCGCGCGGCGACGCGGTCGACGGCCTGCTCGAGCTCGTCCGGCAGGAACCAGGCGGCGCGCAGGCGCCGGTAGATCACGTCCTCCAGGGTCCTCGCCCCTTCCACGTCCACCGCCCAGTCGACCTCCTCGGCGAAGGTCGACGGCGTGAGCGGCGCCGGCTGCCCGCCCAGCACTGCCGGCGCCTCGGCGCCGTACAGACGCACCAGCCGGCTGGCCTGGCGGGCGTCGAGCTGATAGCGCCGCCCCAGTTCCTCGGTCCAAGCGGCGACGTCGGTGAGCTCACCACCGGCCACCGGCGCCAGCGGCCGGGGCATCGACAGTTCCCGGCCGAGCACCTCGCCGACGGCGCCCATGGCCTCCTCCGCCATCTTGCGGAACCCGGTGAGCTTGCCGCCCGCCACGGTGACCAGCGGGCCGTGCCGCCAGATCTCGTCGCGGCGGGACATCTCCCGGGCCGCCTTGCCCGGCTGATTGATCAGCGGCCGCAGGCCGGCCCAGCTCGCCACGATGTCGCGCTCGCCGATGCCGGCCGCGGGAAAGTGACCGGCCACGGCCCGCAGGAGGTAGGCGATGTCGTCGGCGGTAACTTCCGGCCAGTGCTCCGGCCCGCCCGCGTGGCTGGTGTCCGTCGTGCCGACGTAGGTCACGCCCCCCCGGGCGATGGCGAACACCGGACGGCCGTCCTCGGCGGTCATCATCACCATGTTGCGCACCGGCAGCCGCGCCCGCTCGACCACCAGGTGCACACCTTTGGACAGGTGCAGCCGGGGCGCCGACCGGTCCCCGCCGTCCGCCGGCAGCAGGGATTCCACCCAGGGGCCGGCGGCATTGACCACGCAGCCCGCGTTCACGCCGAACTCACCGCCGCTGCGCAGGTCCACCGCCGCGACCCGCGCGCCGTCGCCCTGGGGCGTGACGCCGGTGACCCGGACGTGATTGCAGGCCACCGCTCCGTCCGCCGCAGCAGCCCGCAGCGTCGCCAGCACCAGCCGCGCGTCGTCGGTGAGGTACTCCCGGTAGCGGCAGGCGTAGCGCAGCCTTTCCTGGTCGAGCAGCGGCTCGACGTCGGCCAGCTCCCCGCCCCGGCAGTTGCGGTGCCGTTCCGCCGGCGGCACCGCACCCAGCCGCTCGTAGAGCCCGATGCCGAGCCGCAGCTTCCAGAACTGCAGGCGGCTGTGGGCCGGCACCAGCATCCAGCGCGGCTCAGTGAGATGGGGCGCCATGGCCAGCAGGCTCTTGCGCTCCAGCGCCGCCTCCCGCACCAGCGCGATCTCGCCCATGGCGAGGTAGCGCAGGCCGCCGTGGATCAGCTTGGTGGAGCGGCTCGACGTGCCGGCGGCGAAGTCCGCGCTCTCCAGCAGCAGCGTGGACAGCCCGCACTGGGCGGCATGGCGGGCCACGCCGGCACCGGTGATGCCGCCGCCCACCACCACCAGGTCGAACCGTTCACCGTCCAGGGACGACGGCGCGACAGCGCCGATCCGTGCCGGGGCGTCCGTGCCCGTCCGGTCCGCCATCTACAGCCGCACCCCGAGCGTGAGCAGAAACACCACGTCCGGCGCGCTGCCGCCCGTGAGATCCTCGACCACGCCCAGGTCCAGCCAGGCGCGCTGCGACAGGGCGAGGGTGCCGCCCAGGGTGCCCTGCACCGCGCCGTGGGCGAGCTGGCGGACGTCGCTGTCGATGACCTCCGAGTGGGCGTCGATCTGACCCCGCAGGATCAGCCGGTCGGTCACCGGCCAGTGCAGCCCGAAGTGGCCGACGTACACGACGTCGCGCTGGTCCGCCCGCGCCAGGTCACCGTCGCCGAGGGCCGTCGCACCGCCCATCAGCGTGGCGACGATGCCGGCGCCGGACAGGGTCCGCCGGTCCACCAGCTCGAGCCACAGCGACACGTCGGTCCCGCCGGAACCCGACAGCTCGTCGACGCTGCCGGTGGGCGCCTTCACCATGGCACGGGCCACCACCTGCCGGTCACCGTCCGCGATCCGCCAGCCGAGCCAGCCGCGCACGTCGCCCAGGTCGCCGCCCGATCCGCCGATGACGATCGAAGGCTCGCCGGCGTAGTCGACCCGGTAGTCGAGCCGGCCCCGGGGGGCGGCGCTCCGGCCCCCGTCGGGAAAGCCGAACAGGTCGTGAAAGCCGTCGATGAAGCCGTCGGTGAAGCCGCCGGAATGATGCACGTAGGGCACCTCGACGCCCCACTCGACCCGCGCCGACAGGGCGCCGCGCAGCGCCAGGCTGGCGGCGGTGGTGCTGCCGTCGAACACCACCCGGGCATCGTCGCCGGTCCCGCTGGTGAAGTTGTTGGCGTGCTCGACGATCAGGGCCGCGGACGTCCCGCCGGGCCGCTCGGCCGCGCCGAGGGCCCGGGGCAGCCCGAACAGCAGGGTCGCCGGGGACAGGTTGCGCACCGCCAGCGGCCGCTCCGCCAGGGCGGCGCCGGATTCACCGGCCGCGGCCGCCGGGACCGCCAGCGCCGCGCCCAGGGCCGCGGCCAGCGCCAGCCCGGCGAGCCTGCCGATGCCCGGCCCCCGCGGGGCCGTCGAGTCCGTCGCGGTCGCGTGAGTCAATGTATCCCCCGGGTTTCGCCATCCCAGAACGGTTTGCGCAGCTCGGTCTTCAGCACCTTGCCGGCGCCGCTGCGCGGCAGCGCCTCGGTGCGCACGTCGATGGTCTTGGGGCACTCGTAGCCCGCGAGCTGCTCACGGCAGTGGGCGAGCAGCGCGTCGGCGTCGATCCGGGCGCCCGCGCGTGGCACGACGATGGCGTGCACCGCCTCGCCCCAGCGCTCGCTCGGCACGCCGATCACGGCGCATTCGTGCACCCCCTCGAACTGATGGATGACGTTCTCCACCGCCGCGGAATAAACGTTCTCGCCGCCGCTGACGATCATGTCCTTCACCCGGTCCACCAGGAACAGGAAGCCGTCCGCGTCGAGGTAGCCGGCATCGCCGGTGTGCATCCAGCCGTTGCGCAGCGCCTCGGCGGTCAGCTCCGGCTGACGCCAGTAGCCCTTCATCACCATCGGCCCGCGCACGCACACCTCCCCCACCTGTCCGGTGGGCAGCGGCCGGTCGTGCTCGTCCATGATGGCGACGTCGGCGTTGTACACGGCCTGTCCGGCGGAGCGTACCCGGCCGGCGTCGGGCCCCTCGAACACGTGGTAACGGGGGCCGAGGCTCGTCGCCACGGGGGACAGCTCGGTCATGCCGTAGGACTGCAGGAACCGGATGCCGGGCAGCCGCGCCATGGTCTGGCGCAGCAGCGCCTCCGGCATCGGCGACGCGCCGTAGGTGAGCAGCTCGAGGCTCGACAGGTCGAAGCGATCCAGATGCGGGTAGTCGAGCAGCGCGTTCAGCATCGCGGGCACCACCACCGTCACGGTCACCCGATAACGCTGCACCGCCTCGAGAAACAGCTCCGGCTCGAACCGCGGGATGGTCGCGTGGGTGCCCCCCGCCACCGTGGTGGTGAACACCCGCGAGCCGCCGGCCACGTGGAACAGCGGCGAGACGTGCAGGTGGACGCTGTGCTGGCGGATCCCGAGGTTCACCAGCGCGGTCATCGAGTTGGCCAGGAAATTGCCGTGGCTCAGCATCACCCCCTTGGAACGGCCGGTGGTGCCGCCCGTGTAGAACAGCGCCGCCAGATCGTCGCCGCCGCGTCCGGCGTCGGCCACCGGCGCCCGGGCCGCGAGCAGGCTCTCGTAGTCGCCGTGGCCGCCGGCATCGCCGCCGTCCGCATGGATCACGTGGGCGAGCGCCGGGCAGGCTTCCCGCAGCGCGGGCACGTCGCCGTGGGCGGCGGCGTCCACCAGCAGCACGGTGGCGCCCGAGTCGTTCAGACAGTGGACTTTCTCTGGGATCGCCCAGCGGGTGTTCACCGGCACCATGACCCCGCCGGCCCACAGCGTCGCGAAGTAGTACTCCACGTAACGCGGCGAATTGGCGGCCAGCATCGCCACGCGGCCGCCGGGCTCGACGCCGTGGTCGATCAGCACACCGGCCAGGCGTGCGACCCGGTCGGCGAACTGGCGCCAGGTGAGCTCGAAACCGTCGCCCAGCAGAGCCGGGTGGTCGGCGTGAATCTGTACGGCCCGGTGAATGCCCTGGGTCAGACGCATGACTGGTGGATCCGCTCGAAAGCGCCGGATTCTAGCAGGTCACCCTCCCCTCCCGGGGAGCCCCCGGGGGCGGAACGCGGCGGGCGTCCCCGTCAGCCGCGCAGGTCGCGCTCGCCGGCGACGCGGTTGCGGCCCTGGCTCTTGGCCTGGCGCATGCAGGCGTCGGCGCGCTCGACGAACTCGGCGGCGCTCTCCCCGGCCTGGCATTGCGCGACGCCGATGGACACGGTGATCTCGCCCACCTCCTCGCCGCCGTCGGTTTCCACCACCTGGGCCTCGATGATCGCGCGGATGCTCTCGGCGAGCATCAGCGCGCCGTTGTAGGACGTGGCCGGCAGCAGGATGGCGAAGCGGGCGCCGTCGTAGCGGGCGAGCAGGTCGCGGCCCTTGACGCACTGGTCCATCTCCTGGGCGACGAAGCGCAGCACCTGATCCGCCACTTCCCGGCCGTGGGCGTCATTGAACTCGGCGAACCGGTCGACGTCGGCGAACAGCAGACACAGCTCGGCGCCGTTGTCCTCGACGTCGAGCATCATGCGGCGCAGCCCGTCGTCGAAGGCGCGCCGGTTGGCCACGCCGGTGAGCGCGTCCTGGCGGGCGTCGCGGCTGAGCGCGTCGACCTGGGTGCGCAGCTCGTCGAGTTCGGAGCGCATGGCGCCAAGCGCCGCCTCGGCCGCCGCGCTGCGGTCCCGCGCGCTGCGGGTCTCGGTGGCGAGCCGGCTGACCAGCTCGTCGAGTTCCGGCGGCGGCGCCATACGGCCGAGGGTAGCGCTGGCCTCGTCCAGCACCGTGACGTAGCGGCCGAGCTCCTGGTCGAGGCCGCCGAGCTCCGAGGCCGCCGCATCCACCGTGCGGGTCATCGCGCCCTGGATTTCGCCGACCTGGGCGCGCAGCTCGTTGAGGAAGTACTTCTCGTAGATCCGCTGACAGGCGTCCGGCGAGAACCGCAGCCCCTGTTCCATGCGCGCCCGCAGATCCGCCACCAGGGCCTCGTTGGCCTCGCACACGTAGTCGTACCAGACCGCGTAGTTCTGCGGAATGGTCGGAACCTGCTGCTGGCTCATGAGCGGCAGCACTTTCTTCAGAACGGCGTGGGATTCCTCGACCGTGACGTTGAAGGTGGCGGTGGTGCGCATGACGTACTTCTGGTGGCTGACCCTTTCAATGTAGACCACCGCCACACCGCCGGCGGACGCACCCGGCGAAACTGGGACCCGGCCTCGGCGGCGCCTGGGAACCAACGCACGGTTCCGCCCTCGCCGCACCCGGCCGCCGTCGCTCCCGCGCCGGACCCATCGTTGCCGGCCATGCGCCCGAGGGGTAAAACGGTCGCTGAGCCCCAGCCCCAGGAAACGCCCATGTCCGGACCACTCGCCGGCATCACCGTCGTGGACCTCACCAGCATGATCTCCGGACCCGTGGCCACCATGATGCTGGCCGACCAGGGCGCCGACGTGATCAAGGTCGAACCCCTGGGCGGCGACCTGGTGCGCCACCTGGGGCCGAACCGCAGCGGCCTCACGGCCACCTTCATCTCCGCCAACCGCAGCAAGCGCAGCCTGGCCCTGGACCTGAAGACCGACGCCGGCATGGACGTGCTGCGCCGCCTGCTGGCCGGCGCCGACGTGTTCGTGCAGAACTTCCGGCCCGGCGCCATCGAGCGCATGGGGCTCGGCGAGGACGCGGTCCGGCGCATCCGCCCGGACATCGTCTACGTGTCCATCAGCGGCTTCGGCGACACCGGGCCCTACGCCCAGAAACGGGTCTACGACCCGGTGATCCAGGCCCTGTCCGGGCTGGCCGCCATCCAGAAGGACGGACAGAGCGGACGTCCGCGGATGGTCCGGACGATCATTCCGGACAAGACCACGGCGCTGACCGCCGCCCAGGCCATCACCGCCGCGCTGTTCTGCCGCGAACGCACCGGCGAGGGTCAGCACGTGCGCCTGGCCATGCTGGACACCATGATCGCCTACCTGTGGCCCGAGGGGATGACCGGCTACACCTTCGTCGGCAAGGAGGTTCCCGGTTCCCGGGCCCAGCTCGCCCAGGATCTGATCTTCGAGACCCGGGACGGCTACATCACCACCGGCGCGGTGTCGGACGCGGAGTGGGCCGGCATGTGCCGGGCGCTGGACCGGCCCGAGTGGCTGGAGGATCCGAGATTCCGCACCGCCCAGGACCGGGTCGTCAACGTCGCCGAGCGGCTGGCGCTGATGGCCGACGTGCTGATCACCGGCACCAGCGCGGCCTGGCTCGAACGGCTGGACGCGGAAGGCGTGCCCTGCGCACCGGTGCTGGAGCGCCACGAGGTGTTCGAGCACGAGCAGGCCCGGGTGAACGAGGCCGTGACGGAATACGACCATCCCGTGGCCGGCCGCATCCGCCAGCCGCGGCCGGCGGCCCGGTTCGACCGGACGCCGGCCGGCATGCAGCGCCACGCACCGGTCCTCGGCGAGCACTCCCGGGAGATCGTGGCCGGGCTCGGGCTGGATGCGGACGCCCTGGTGGACGCCGGCGTGCTGCTGGCGCCACCGCCATAGCGGAGATCGCCACAGCCGCCCAACAGTTGGCGAATTCCGCCAGACACCGGCCCCATTCCAAGGCCGGACCGCACCGCCGGAGCCTTGCGGGCCGCGCCGGCCGCCCGTTTCGGGAACTGGCACGAATTCTGTATCCAGACCGTCGAGTTCGAAGAATCACAAGGTCTGGCGATGAACGAAGCGTTCCGACTCTCCCGAATCCGCGCGCCCCGGGCGACGCTCACGGCGGCCGTGCTGCTGGCCGCCGTGTTCGTGGTGCTCGGTCTGCTGCTGACGGCGCTGGCTCCGGACCAGACGGCTCACCTGACCCGGCCGGTCTTCGACGGACCGCCGGAGAGTTTCGTCAACTGGATGCTGAGCCTGACGGGGGGCCACTGAGGTGGCCGCGGGCAACCTCGACCGGTGGCGCCGGCGGTTCGCCCTCGACCGCCGCAACGGCTGGCTGGCAGGCGTGTGCGCCGGCGCCGCCCGGGCGTTCGACACCGACCCGGCGTTCGTCCGGGTCGGCTTCGTGGTGACGGCGCTGTTCCTCCCGAAGGTCGCCATCGGCACCTATCTGGTCGCCTGGGTGCTGCTGGACGACGGGCCCGCGGGGGCACGCCACGCGACCCGGCCGGCCGATAGACAGAATCGATCAAACTTGAACGAATAAACGATTTCCACCCGGTGCGCGGCAGGCGCATGATGTCCGTGTTCTGCCATGAGACACGACGACAGAGGAATCGCCATGACCGCCCGGGACATCGACATCGGTATCGACCAGGAGGACCGCCGCAGCATCGCCGACGGCCTGACCCGCCTGCTGGCCGACACCTACACCCTGTACCTGAAGACCCACAGCTACCACTGGAACGTCACCGGCCCGAGGTTCCGCGACCTGCACCTGATGTTCGAGGAGCACTACACGGAGCTTGCCACCGCCGTGGACGACGTCGCCGAGCGTATCCGCACCCTGGGCTATCCGGCGCCGGGCACCTTCGCGGAGTTCCTCGCGCTGACCACCATCGAGGAGGTCCCCGGCGCGCCGGCGGCCGAGGACATGGTGAAGGACCTGGTCACCGCCCACGAGATCGTCGTGCGCACCTGCCGGGAAATCCTGCCGACCGCCCAGAAGGCCAGCGACGAATCCACCGTGGGCCTGGTCGCGGATCGCATGGCGATCCACGAGAAGACCGCCTGGATGCTGCGCAGTCTGCTGTAGACGGACGGGTCAGCAGGTCACCAGACAGGGCGGCTCGGCGGGTGCCGGGCCGCCGTCGGCGGCAAGCTCGCGGAAGTCCGCGGCGAGTTCGTTCAGCCGCTCGACGAAGCGCGTCTGCTGGCGCTCGGTGAGGCTGTTGACCAGCCAGACGCTGGCCTCCCGGTTGAGATCCACGTTGGCCTCGAACACGTCGGCCAGCTCCGCGCCGTAGTAGCGCTCGCGCTGCTCGGCCAGGTCCGCGAGGCCGCGGGTCAGTCCGTCGAGATCCTGCCGGAACGCCAGCAGCGCGAGGAAATCCGCCTGCCAGCGCCGGCGGTAGTCGGCCCACAGCACCCGCTCGGGCCGGTAGTCGCCGGCGCGCTGCTCGAGATAGGCCCGCTGCACGCCGGTGAGCCGGCCGGAGAACTGGGTGAACCGGTCCTCGAACTCCTCCCGCCACAGCGCCTGGCTCTCGGCCAGGGAAGCCCCCGCCTCCGGCTCGGCGATCTCGACGTTGCGCGCCTCCAGGTTGTCGGCGAGCTCGACGAGCTGGCGCTCGTCCAGCGACGCCAGGAAGCTGGCCGCCACCGGCACCGAGCGGTCCTGGATTTCCTGGGCCCAGTCGAACACCCGGTCGACTACGGCCTGCATCTCCGCCTCGTCGGTGCCGTCGACCAGCGCCGGACCGACCGCCTCGAGAAAATCCGCGTAGCGCGGCAGGTGGTCGCGGCGATGCCAGTGCCAGATGTCGGCCACCGCGGCGTCGAAGTAGGCCCGCTGGCGGTCGGTCATGTCCACGTAGTCGCTGACGGACCAGCGCGCCAGGCGATCCAGGTTGTTGTACGCCATCTGCACGCTGCAGCCGGCGCCGAGGAGCACGGCCAGCACGAGCACGATCAGTCGCCCCATCATCCTTCCGACTCCAGAAAGCGGATCAGCCAGGCAGCCACCAGCTCTTGGCTGGTGGGCTCCGCCAGGGACGCCACACCCGCCCGGTGAACCTCGGCGCCGAGGACGTCGACGCGGGTGTCCATCAGCGCGCGGGCATAGGCGGGGGTGAACTCCGGATGCCCCTGAAGCGTGAGCGCGGCGCCCCGGCCGCGGGACGCCGGCAGCTCGAAGCCGGCGTGGGGGCAGGTGTCGCCGGCGGCGAACGGCACCGCCGCCGGCGGCAG
>MDTG01066907.1_pt1 | contig 40615 bp, 42 predicted proteins | sample 811421 | NCBI WGS metagenome assembly MDTG01 (sample SAMN05326645, study PRJNA326480) | marine metagenome | isolation source: seawater | place: Pacific Ocean: South East | collected 2011 | reverse complement strand
TCTTTTTTTATATTCCATGATAAATTTAATAAATTACAAAATTTATCTAGATTTAAATTTTGCTGTTTAAAAAGTTTAATTCCTTTATTAGTTAAATTATGTAATTCATTAAATTTTTCAATTTTAATTTTTTTTTTTTATTTTATTAATTTTAGTTTTCTCTAATTTGTTAGATTTCCTTTGAACACCCGTATAGTAAAGATAAAAATTATTATCTATAGTTTTAATAATATTTTTATTTAATATTGGATTAACTTGAAATGAGTTTTTATTTAAATAAATTTCATTTAACCCACCAAAAGCAGAACAAATTTGGTCTTGATAACCTACATTTTCTTTTAAGATATCTCTCTCTATCATTATAGCTGTTTGGCTAAGTTCTTTTTTGCCAATTACCCTTGAATTATATGCATTGCATGCATTAATAAGACCCACTGTTGAGGAGCTACTGCTTCCTAACCCTGACAAGGCTGGTAAATCTGCAGTATAAGTAATCTCTAATGGATTGTTGGTTAAATTGTAGTATTTTATAATCTCTCTATAAGGGCCATGTTTAATTTGTTTATAATTATTTACTTCTTCTGTTTTAAAGTATCTTAATCTAAATCTATAACTATGAATCTTTTTTAATTTTCTTAACATTATGTATGTATATTGATTTAATGAAAAGTTAAGAACCGAAGTTGGTTGATTGTTAAACCATTCTGGATAATCTAATCCTCCTCCAAACAAAGAAATTCTAAGAGGTGTTCTACATATTATCATTTTTATTTATCTCTTTCCGATAGTATAGGTTTTTTTATGGCCCATTTAACTTTAAGCCTTGGGTCATTCCATTTAATAGTGAATTGATCTTTTCTGTTATAATAAGTTGATTGTTTGTAGTGAAAAATTGCTTTCTTAGATTTAACTAAATGAGCATTACCAAATTTAGGTGGAATTAATATTTGTTCATACTTTTTATCAGAAAGTTTAAATTTCACTGTATTTAAGTATTGATCTGATAATTTATTATAATTTATCACAACTAAATCAAATGACCCATGTATACAAGATACTAATTTCCATGTTTTAGTATCACCGTGAAAGCCTCTTAGAACATTTTTTTTTGATATTGAAAAATCGTCTTGCACAAATTTGATTTTTTTAAATTTTAAAAATTCATTTAAATTAAAAGATTCTATATATTCTCCTCTAAAATCTACAAATTTATCTATTTCTATTTTGTAAACTCCTTTAAGTTTTGTTTTTTTTATTTTCATTTATCTATTTGGGAAATTTTTATTATTGGAGATTACATCTCTCCAGTAATTTAATAAGTCATTTAAAGTTTTTTCAAATTTAATTCTTGGTTTCCATTTGTAGTGCCTAATAAATTTTCTTGTATTAGGTATTTGAAGATCTGCATCGATAGGGCGAATTCTATTTTTATCTAATTTAATTTTAATATTCTTTACTTTTGATTGTGAGATTAGATATTTTGCTATATCTGAAATTTTGCAACTATATTCTCCTCCTATGTTGTAAGACTCACCATATCTATAAGGTTTTGATAAAATTTTATAATATGCATCTACCGCATCTCTTACATCAGCTATAGTTCTTAGTGAATTTAAATTACCAACATAAAGATACTTTTTTTGTAAGTTGTTTTCTATTAATGCTATTTGTTTAGCAAAACTAGATTCTGCAAAAAAATCACTTCTTCGTGGCCCGGTGTGAGTAAACATTCTTGTTGTAATAATTTTTAAATTATAAGCTTCATAATAAAATTTAGCTATCAAATCAGTACCAATCTTTGAAATAGCGTATGGTGACGCTGGGTGAAAATGGTTTTCTTCTCCTATAGGTAAATCTTTTTTTTTCACTCTTCCAAAAATTTCAGATGAGGAGCAAACATGAATTACTGGATCAATTTTGCATTTTTTAACTATATCCAACAATCTATCGGTGCCTAGAATGTTTGTATTATATGTAACCTCTCTTTCATCAAAACTTGATTTTGGAAAACTTTGTGCAGCTAAGTGCGAGATTAGATCGGGTTTTTCCTCTGAAATAACTTTGAGTATACTTGAATAATCGTTTAAATCAAAATACCTTAATTTAATCTGACCTTTGTTAATTTTATCTGACAAATGTATTAAATTATTTAATGGACTTCTCCATCTACACCCACCAATAATTTTCCAATTTGTTTTTTTTAAAATATAATCTGCAAGATGAGAGCCAACCATTCCCGAAATGCCAGTTATTAAAATTTTTTTCATATTAATCTTTAATTTAGCTCTTTATGCAACTTTTCATGATAATAATAGTACTTTATTCCTGATTTTTTAGCACACATTTTGTCAGTAATTTTATCACCTATCATTAAGCTATTTTTTTTATCTATAATCCAATTGGATAAAATATTTTTTATCATACCATTATTTGGTTTTCTACAATCACATCTTTTTTTAAATTTCTTTAATTTTGAATTTGGATGATGTGGACAAAATTCTACATGATTTATTTTTATATTGTTCTCACTAAATTTTATTTTAATAAATTTTTGTAATTTAAGAAAATACCCAAGAGTATATTTATTTTTTGCAATACCTGCCTGATTAGTGATGATAAAAATATAAAAATTTTTTTTTATGAAATTTTTTATTAATTTTAATATTCCTTTTTTAAATTTAAATGTTGAAATTTTGTAATTATAATTATTTTTGTTATCATTTATTACTCCATCCCGATCTAAAAAAATTGCTGGTTTTTTAAATTTTTTAATCCACAGATTTTGAGCAATATTAAAATTAGGTTTAGATCCTATATCTAAAAAAAAAGAATTTTCTTGATATCCTAAAATCATATTTTTCTCTATTTTTTTTTTAAAATATCATTTTCAAAAGAAAATGATTCTTTTTTAATTGAATTTAAAATTTTATTTGATAGCAACATTACACCGGTGCTAACCAAACCATTATTAGAGTTAGTTAATGAGACTAATTTATTTCTTATAGATAATGAATTTAATTTTTTTGAAACAATTTTTTTATTTTTTTTTGTTAAAATCATATATCCAAGCTTATTTTTTAATTTCTTTTTAATTAGCACATCTAAATTTGTCTCAAAATATGTATCTCCATTTGCTAAGATAAATTCTTTTGAGACTTTATTTTTAATCAATTTTAAAGCTTTTGCCGTACCGTTTGGTTGTTCTTGGTTTACACAAAAGATATCAACTAAATTTATTTTTTTTTTATGAAATTCTTTAAAAATTTTTTTTGAATCAAACGAGGTAATTATAAAAACTTTATTAATATTGAATTTGCAATAATAATTTAACAAATATCTTAAAAAGGGAATTTTACCAAAATTTAACATGGTTTTTTGATTTTTTTTTGTGAGATCTCCGAGTCTAAGACCTTTGCCCCCAGCTAAAATTACAAGATCATTCATTATATTTTTATTATTTATTTTTAATTAAAAATTAAAAATTTCATCTTTCATTATTAATTTGAAATAAAATGATTTACTATACAAATAAATGAAAACTTATCAAAAAGATTTATTATTTTTAACTTTTATTATAAGTGTTTATATTTTTCCAATATCGATTGTTGGTGCAGAAAGAACAGAGGATTATTTAACCACACATTTTTCACTTGAAATAATTGCAGAGAATTTTTTTTCACCTTTCATATTTTATTATGATTTATTAGGTCCAGGCTCACGAATCCCTTTAGGCATTGGAATCGATTATTTTTATTTACCGATATTTTTAATAAAAAATTTAAAATTTTTTTATCTTTTTTCTCTAATTTTAGGCTTTTATCTTCAATTAAATTTTTTTAAAAAGATATTTAAAATACTTAAATTTAATCATATCTATATTTTAAGTTTCCTTTACGCCTTTAATATTACTTTTTTAGCAAATTTAATTACTGGAGATTCAATAAAAACTTTTTTTATATTATCTTTATATCCTGCAATTTTTTATTATTTAATAAAATTTTCAATTACAGAATCTTCTAAATATTTTTTTAAATTATTATTTGTTTTTAGTTATGCTTTTCTAAACAGTCAGCCTACCACAATATTAATATTTTCAATTTTGTGTTTTCTATTCATTTTATTTAATAGGAAATTTTTTTTTCTAAGTAAGAAGTATTTCTATTTTGGAATAATTATCTTTATTTTTTTAATTTCAGAGGAAATTTTCCGATTGATATATGAAAGTTCGAGATTTTTAGACGGTGAAAGATCCTTATTGATCGATGTAAAACCTAAACATTTTACATCGGGTATAGTTTTTATATTCAAATTTTTTGAGGATTTTTTTAATGTTGATTTTCCATATTTAAGTAAAACTGATCCTAGCGATAATAGATGGTTGCCGTTTGGAGGTATTTTTTTTTATTTTGCGTTTTTATGGTCAATTGGCCTGATAATATTAAAACAATCTAAAAAAATATTTTATCTTAATTATATTTTTTTCATATCAATTATATTAATTTTAATCGATACTACAAATTTTTCATTTTCGTTAATTAATAATCCTCATGTGATTCGGGATTTATCAAATTTTATTTCTATTTTCATACTAGGAAATTTTTTGTCTAGTATAAAAAATAAAAAAATACTTGATTTATTAATTTTTAGTATTGTTTTAATAACTGTTTTACACGTATCATCTACAATTAAAATGCATTTTACTTATGAAAAAGAAAAAGAGTTTAATGTATTAAAATTAAATAAAAATTATAAAAATTCTTCCTTTTATAAATTAACGAAGCAAATAGATTTTAATCAATATAATCCAGGTAAAACTTATTTAAGTGAAGGTATTTGGGAATTAGTTATTGATAAAGAAAATAAAAGTAAAATTTTCTCAGAAGCGAATATATTTCATTTTAGAGATTTTTTAGATTATAAAATGTTTCCATTTAACGGTCATTTTAAAAATTCCTCTAAATATCAGTTACGTAAAGCTGAACGAAAAATGTATTCAATTATTAAGCCTGAGTTTGAAGAAATAAATAATAATATTTTTTTTAATCTATTCAATATAAAGTATTTGCTAATTTTAGAATCTGAAATAAATAAAATTCACTCTACCAAATTTGAAGAGATCAGTAGAATTAAATTTGAAAATGATAATATTCTATTATTTGAGATCATAGATGAGAGAAGAGCTATCATAAAAAAACAAAACATAAATCAAATAAATAAGTGCAAAAATTTTCCTATGGTAAAATGTTTGTTAAACATAAACTCCTTATTTCATTTATCTGATAATATTAGTTTCAAAAGACTAGGATTAAATAAATACGAAATTATAAATAATTCTGATAAATCAAAAAAAATTGTTTTGCCGTTTCTATATGATTATGGTTGGAAATCAGAAATAGGCTCTATACAAGATATTAATAAAACTCTTTTTTATTTAGAAGTTGAGTCAAATTCTAAAGATATTATATATTATAAAGATTCTGTAAGGTTATATTTAAAATTATTATCAATTTTTACTTTCTTTTTTTTAATTTTAATAATTGCTACTTATAATAAAAAATTTACAAATAACTAATAAATGTTTTTAAAATAATAAATTTAAATTTTGTATATGAACAAACTCGAAAAGATAGTTAAAAATAATTTTAATGAACATAAAAAAATTTTTAATAAAATAGCAACAAAATCCTTTATCGATAAAATAATTTTGGCCTCTGAAATTATTTCTAAAAGTTTAATAGAAAATAAAACAATATTTTGGTGTGGAAATGGTGGTAGTGCATCTGATAGTATGCATTTATCTGCTGAATTAATTGGTAGATTTAAAAGAAATCGAAGACCATTAAGATCAATATCATTAGCTGGAGACTCAGCATCTCTAACTTGCATCTCTAATGATTTTGGATATGTGAATGTTTACTCTAGACAGATCGAAGGATTAGGGAATAAAGGGGATGTATTAGTTGCAATCTCTACATCAGGTAAAAGCAGGAATATTCTAAAAGCCATAAATCAAGCTAAGAAAAACAAACTTAAGGTGATTTCATTATTAGGACGTAATGGTGGTAAGTGTAAAGGAAAATCAGACCTAGATTTAATTATAAAATCGAATTCTACTGCAAGAATTCAGGAAATGCATATTTCAATTGGACATATAATATGTGATTTGGTTGAAAAAAAAATGAAATTATAAACTTAAAAATATTAGATTAATATTTAGAAAATTTCTTTAAAAGTATCTCGTTCAACACCTCTTAGTTCCGAAGCTTTGTTATAAAAATTTTCCAAAGATATGTTTTTACTTATTGCTTCTTTAGCATAATTATCAGTAATATTTAATCTTCCTGATATTATTGTATAGAGAAATTTATTGTCTTTTAAATCAAAATTTGCTTTTTCCTGATCAATAAAATTTAAAAGTTCGATTAAATTTTCATTTATAATTACATGCTCTAATTGAAGGTTTCCACCACCTTTCCCCAAACCTAAAATCGAAGTATCAGTGATATTAATTTTTTTTTCTAAACAAAAATAATAATTTAGTAAAGCTCTATTTGTATGATTGTGAAGATGGAAACCAACGTTTATGTTATTTTCTTTTAATATACTAATACTATCTTCAAAATTAGAGTAATCACTTATTAGATTTAAATTTCCATGACTATCAGCAAAGTAAACATAATAAAAATTATGTTTAACTAATTCTTTTACGGTATCTTCTAATTCTTTCTTAGAATAGTTGGTGCTATTAATTATTTGTATAGAAATATCTAGGTTAGTTGCTTTTTTCAACTTAGATGAAAAAATTAAAGCTTCATTAAAATCTTCTTTTCTAGCAGTCATTCTAATCATAGATACTGGTGTAGCAAATTTTTTTGGGTATTTTGATGTATCTTTATTACAATAATGGTAGTCAATAATAATACTTACATTCTGCTTATCTGATTTACCAACAATTTTATTTAAATGATCAAAATTAAAGTTATAAAAAGGATTTTCACTTTTTGATGTTTGCATCCAATAACCCAATTCAATATATGGAATTTTGAATTTAGTCATTAATTCATAATATCGTGAAGCAAAACCAAAATCCCAATTGAAATTTTTGGTAAAGCCGCCATCTCGAAGTGTACAATCTAGAATTTTCAATTTATATTACCTATTATTTTAAAAACTTAGAACACTATATATATTTAAAATTTAAATAAATCCAAAATATTTTTGAGTTCATAAAAATTATTCATATTATATTTAAGTGTGATTTTTTTTGGGTTTATTAAAGTATAACCTCCTTTAATTAATATAAAATTATTAGAAGAGTACCTGGCAAAATTATAATCTACCTCGCTGTCTCCAATAAATATCATTTTTTTATTTTGGTTCAAATCATTTTTAATTTTTAAAAAAAGCTTCTTTGATGGTTTTTTAAATTTTGAAAAATCTGATCCATAAATTTTATAAAAATACTTTTTTATGTTCAGTTTATTCAAAATTTTATTTGTATAATAAGAACTTTTGTTTGTACAAATTACAAAAGTATATTTTTTTTTATATTTATTTAAAAACCATTTAACACCTATTCGACAAGTGATATTATTAATACATAATTTATTATATATTCGCAGAAAATCCTCATTTATTTTTTGTAAATAAATAATATTTTTTTTATTTAAGTTATTTTTTATAAAAAATAAACTGCCTTTACTTGCATTTTTTTTAAAATATCTTTCGTTTATTTTTCTTATATTATTTTTTTTAAAAGCATAGTTGAACGAATTAATAATACTTTTTTTACTATTAATTAATGTGCCATCTAAATCAAAAATTAATATTTTTCTTAACATGAATTAAGTGAAATTTTTTTTTATTATATTTCTAGCCATCATAAAATCTTCATAATTGTCTAAGTCTAGATTCTCAGGAAATTTGACATCGTAAAAGAAATTATTTTTCGTAATTCTTTGAAGACCATTGTTTAAAAAAATATCTTTTTTGAAAATGAAAAAAGCACCATGTAGGTGTATAATTTTTTTTAATTGTTGAGTTTTCTGAATAATTTTAGGATTAAAATTAATTGGTGAAAAACTTTTCTTATTTTTTAAGTAAGAAAAATTTTGAATTTCAGTACAAGACGAAACACTATCATAATATCTCATTTTTTTAATAGCATTTTCTAATGTTTTAATTTTTAAAAAAGGGGATGTTATGTGAGATGATATAATTATAGTGTCTTTATCTGCAAAATTTTTGATAAAATTTTTTAACATAAGTGGGGTGGGACTATGGAGCTTACTTTTTTCTAAATTTATAAATTTTTTTTCTCTTCTGTAGCAATATACATGTTTAAGTCCTTGATCTTTTTTACATTCATTTATTATTTTTTCGCTGTCGGTATCTACAAAAACTTGATAATTTTTATATTTTTTAAGCACATATTTATATAATGGTAAACCATCTAATTTTATAAAATTTTTATTTTTAACTCTTTGAGATTTTTCTTTTATTATAAAAAAAATTTTCATAAATTTTGATTAATTTATATATTAAAAATTTTAATTTAATTTTTATTTATTAATAAATCCAATTCTTTTCTTATCAATTTAGGAGTTTGGTCAATTTTATTAAAATTATTTGCGCAAACATAGTTACTATTTTTGTTTATCCCAGATAAGTATTTTTTATAAGAAATTTTATGTATTTTCTTTAGATTTTTCTGAAAATTTGAATATGTTGCATTTTTTGAAAAACATATTCCTTTTAATGGAAAATCATAAATTCCAGCTCTAGTGAAATTACATGCAAAAGTTTTTCCTTTCAAAGCTAAATTTTCTCTCAACATAGTTGACATTGTGCCTACCACAACTCTACTTTTTTGCATAACCTCGTATGTATAATAACCAGGTCTTCTATAAAAGATGTTTTTCATTAAAAAAATATATTCATACTTTTTTAGATTATTTTTATAAAATTTTCTTTCTTCCTCGAACTCATTATATGTGTTTCTAGCAGCAATTTTTATTTTTAAATTATTTTCTATTGCAAATTTAATTACAAATTTTGTTAATTTTATTATGCCCTCGGCTAATGGAAAATTTAATTCCTCTATAATCTCATCCCAACAATCAACATCAGGCATGAATAAAATATCATATTCTTTTCTATTGATAATTTTTTTGTTTTTCTTTTGGTTTAACAAATAATTTGATAATTTTAGACTTCCAACGATTTTAAACTTACCTATATTTTGATTAGTTTTTTTAAAATCATTAATTTCATGTTGACCAAAACATAAGTAATAAGGAATATTAAATCTAGAAAAATTAACTTTTCTTTTTTTTTTTAATAAATTTATTATTTTATGCTCATATCTTGCTCCGTTTTGAAGAGCTACAAAGTTATAATTTTTTTTTCTAAGTTCAGAAAATTTACTAAATCTATGTCCATTGTCCATGAATGTAAAAATCACTTTTGGATTTATTTCATCAATAAGGCTTATTAGGTAAGAGTTAAATAATCCCATTCTATAGTTTTTAATTATTGAAAATATTATTTTTCTTGAAATAAAAATTTCATTAACACGATAAAATCTTGTTTCTAAAACATAGTATCTTAATCCTTTAATTACATTTTTGAGTCTGTAAGGTTTTATTCCATCAAATATTATTAATTTTTTTTTTGGAACTGTATGGAAATTATATTTTGATTTTAATAGAACTTTGAGAAATATTTTAATTTTTGATATTTTCACTGTGTTTAAATATTTTTAAGCTATATATTAAAGGATAAACCTTAATATCAAACTAATATTGAAAATAAATTAAAAAACAATGATTTATATCTACCTTAATTTAATATATTTATGACTGGTACAGAGTTTATAATTTGATATATATTTTTCATTTTAAATAAAATTAGTGAGATTATTGCTATAATAGAAAAAATTTTAAAATATAATAAATAAGGGTATAATAAAATATGTTAGTTTTAGGGATTTCAGCTAGTTTGAGAAATAAAAGATTCTCGTACAAAAATGAGTTAGTTGAAGATCTAAAAAAGATCAAAAATCTAGATGAATTAAATAAATTTGTTAAGGATCAGATTAAAATTACTTTTTCTGATATAGGTAAATTAAATAGTGAAAAGCTCTCCTTTGAAGAAAGATATAAACAACTTAAAAAATATAAAGGTAATCGTGGTTTGAGTAATTCAGAAAGTGCATTGGTCTATGCGCTTTGGAATTCACTTCAACAAAAGAATATAAAAATTGATTATTTAAGTCTGGCTAATATTTTTGAAAATGAAAATGAAGAAAAATTAAATCACTTTAAGGAAAAATTTTTAAGTTGTAATGCGCTTTTATTATCTGGACCTGTTTATTTTGGAGATCGAGGTAGTCTTACTCAAAGAATGATTGAGTTTTTGAATAGTGATGAAGAGTGCATGGCACATGCTAAAAAAGTATTGTATGCTGGTCTTGCAGTTGGTGCAAAAAGAAATGGAGGACAAGAAACTACCTTAATTTTTCAGGCATTAGATTTTCTAAATATGGGATGTAAGGTTATTGGTAACGGCCACGATACAACAGCTCAGTATGGCGGAACGTTAGTTGCTGGTGATATTGGTAAAGTTATTGGTGACGATTATGGCGTTAAAACAGCTTTGAGCACTGGAAAAAATGTAGGTGAAGTTTTAAATAATATTAATTTAGAAGATAATAATCAAAATTTAATTACAAATAAACCACATAAATGCAGCATTTTTATATTACAAGATAACAAGGAAGAAGAGTGTACAAGAATAATTGAAAGTTTAATAAAAAATTATAAAGATGAAAATATTAAATTTTCAATTTTTAAAGTTTTTAAAGAAGAAGTTCACAAATGTATAGCATGTGATGTTTGCCCAATATCTTATGATGATAGTGAGAAGTATAGATGTATAATAAATAATAAAGACGATTTTTTTAAAAAAAATCATAATCAAATTATAGATTGTGACAGCTTTATTTTTGCAGCTTATAGTGGAACAAACTTTATTAATATAAAAACAAATTATCAACAATTTATTGAAAGAACACGTTATCTTAGAAGAGACAATTATTTATTTGGGAGAAAATTAGTTTCATCATTTATCCTAAGTGAAGTTAATTCAAATAGAAATTTGCATATTAGAATCCTAACTTCTTTAATGAGACATCATAATGTTTTATTCAAACCAATTCTTGTTTTTAAAAATGCAAATGCTTATATAAACTTTGAAAATATAAAAAGACAATTCATTGAATTTTGTAATACAGCTAAAAAAGTTAAAAATGATAGAAGTAAAGTTGAGTATAAACCAGTCGGTTACGAAATTAGTTTAGAGGAACATTTAAATAGAAAAAATTTATCTAAGTAACTTTTTTATTAAATTTTTCCAAAAATTTTATAATAAGTGTTAAATTATTAAAATTTGCAGTACTTATTTTGTTCATAGGGCATTTCAGCTTTAATTCATCTTCTATGTAAGAAACAAGTTCAATTATAGAGTAAGAGTCTAGGATTTCACTAGTAATTAGGTTTGTATTTTTGGAGAACTTTTTATTAGTTTTTTTTTTTACAAAATTTTCTATTTTTTTTAGTAGCATCGTTAAAAAGTATTAATAATAGATTGTTTGTCAATCTTATTATTTCCCAATCTAGGAAATTTTGTAACCTGTTTTATTTTTTTTGGAATTTGTTCATTTGGAATTTTATTTTTAAGATATTTTACAATTTGTTCAGAAGAAATTTTTTTTGTTGCAGAAAATGCACAAAATGGAACATTTCCATAATCCTTAATGTAACCTTTAAAAATAAAAACTTCATTAAACCATTTAGTTTTAATTAATTCTTTATAAATAAATTGTGGATATACCATAACTCCAGAGGATTTAAATATTTCAGAAGTTCTTCCTGATAAAAATAAATTTCCATTTTTAATAGTTCCAACATCACCTGTTGAATAAAAATTACCCTTATGTTCTAAAAATTTATCTTTTGTATAGTAGCCATAAAATAAATCTTTAGATTTAACGACTATTTCTTTTTGATCATCCTCTCTATTAACAATTTTCATATATTTAAGTGGTTTTCCAACAGAATATTTATAATTATTATTTTGAATTTTATTTATGCAAAATCTTCCACCAACTTCTGATATTCCATACATGTAAAAGAAATTCAATTTATTTTCTTTTTTTAAAAACTTATTTATTGTTTCTTCAGATAAAAAATCTCCTGAGGAGATCAGTTTATTAAAATTTGGTAAATTTTTATTTAGAAAATCAATTATCCATTTGGAATGAATTGGTGGACCACCAAAATAATTAATATTATTTTTTTTTAATTTTTCTTTTAAGTCAGATGGAAATATTGTTTTTTCAATTGCGTAAAAATTTGTGCCACTGATAATACAGGCAAAAAAATGACAAATAGCGCTTGTGTATACATATGGGATACACATCATAAAATTTCTATTTTTTTTAAATTTTATTTTATCTAAGACATAATTTGTATTTTTTAATAATGAGCTCAAAGTTTGTAAAATTAGTTTTGGTTCTCCGGTGGAGCCTGAGGATGAAAAAATAATGTCAAATTTACCTATATGAGTTTTTTTTTTACATTTGTTTTTTTTAAAAGTTATATTTTCACCATCGAAAATAATTATATTGTTATAATGTTTATCAATTTTACTCGAGTTAATTTCTGGATAAATTGTGAAATTACACAAATAAGCTACAATTAAATTCACCCAGTAAATTAATCCACATTTGTTCTTTAGAATTGCAATAGTATTTCCTTTTAAATTTTTCTTTTCAATTATTTTTATTTTTTCAAAAATAATTTTTTTTATTAGATTTCCATAAATTTTTTGACTCCCATCTGATATAAAAAATTTTTTATCAATTAAATTTTTAAAAATCTTTCTTTTAATACCTCTAAAATTCATTAGTGATTAAAATATTTTACTTGAGCTACATTATTATTTTTAAGCCATATTCTTGGATTTTTCATAATTATTTCTCTTAAATTTTCTACTATGGTTTGATATTTACAAATATAGATATTGCCTTTACCAAATTTAATTTTTTTAAAAGTATTCATTAATTTTAACTTATTAATAATTTTTACATTATTATCTGAAATCATATTTTTTGATTTAAATCTTACACCTAGTAAACAATATTTTTTTAAAATTTTTTTTCCTTTTCTAACATGTACCCAAATTTCTTTATTATATCTGTAGGGTACCCCAATCAAATTTTCAACGTAATGTATCATTCCTATAGATGTATGAGGTTCACCTAGACTAATAAAGTATGTATTAAAATTTAATAAATTTTCAAATACTGATCCGTCACCATAGGCAGAATAAGAGGTTTTGCCTAATATTTTTTTTATACTACCGCCAAATCCTGAGAATGACCATAATGGATGAGATGATCTAAAGCTATTTTTCTTATTTCTGACATGCTCAGAAAATATACCCATCATGTATGATTTGGTTTTCATTGGATTATAAATTTTATTTGAATTAACAAAATTTAATGTTGCTGTTGGAACTACTATATTCCCTTTCTTACCAATTTTTTTCTGTGTAAAATCTAAAAAATTCTCACAAAATTCATAGACTTCTTTTTTTTTTATTCCAAAATTGTAAATATTACCCGCGATATATAAAGTACTTGATTTTTTTATTGAAAGTTTTTTGACTAATTTTTCTATTTCATTTTTTAACGTTTTATTTATCATTATTCAAAAATTTTGATTATTTTTTTATTTTTTAATATTTTCAAATTTTCAATAACTTTATTTCTTGAAATATTTAATGTCTTTGCTAACTCGATTTCATCATAATTTTTATCAACATAGGCTGCTAGACTAAATATATTACGTTCTAGCTTATTTGCTCTTTTTCTTGTGGTTCTGACAAGATTATATTTTGAAAAAAAAGGCTCGCATTTCATATCTTTAATAAAAATTTTACTTTTTTGTATTTCTTTTATGATTAACAGCATCTGTCTTAAGGTGCTTTTTAAATTTACTTCATTAATAATGTTTAAATTATCCGCTGACGTATGATATTCTTTATAATCTCCAAATCTTGTTCTGCAAACAGTTACAAATGGGAAGTTTAAATTTTGACATCCAAACTGTCTTTCATTGCTTCCTCTTTTCAAAAAAGATTCTATTTTTAATTTGTTTGTTTTAGACAAAACTCTTTTTGCAATTTTATCTGCATAAGTATTTTTTTCCTTTGACGATATTAATGTAAATGGGCCCCCATCTCCAACGCAACTTAAATTAAATCCAGCTACCAAGTTGTTTTTAAGTCTTGTATAATTTTTATTTATATAAGCTACTGCTCCTATTGTCTCTGGAATTAAAACAAGTCTTACAGAATAATTATCTGGTTTTAAAATTTTTGATAACCCCATGATAACTAATGGACCTGAAAGTTCATTATTTGCCATTGATGGATGGCAAATATAAGAAATAACTAAAATTTCTTTTTTACTTTTTCCTTTAATTAATAATTCTGTATAATCTAAGTTACCTTTAAAATGCTTACTTTTAATAATTACATGATAATTTTTTTTGTGATTTAATTTTTTAAATTGATTGAAGGATAAACAAAATCCCCATTTTTTTTTATAATATGACGTAAAATATGGAATTACGTCAGGCTTTTTTCTTATATAGAAAATATTTTTTTTTAATTCCTTAAAAGTTAATATTTTATCAATATTAGTTGAATATCCAAGAATATGAAGATTGTTATTCTTAAAATCACAAATTTTTTCTCCTCCAATTTCTTTTATGTAAGCTTCAGAAACATACCATTCTAGAGGTACCTTCCAATCATAAATTTTTTTATTACTTTTAACTTTAAAATTTTTAAAATTACTATTAACGTTTTTTTTTATAAATTTAATTGTCTCTCTTACACCTTCGCCAGTAATACTTCTATTAATAGGAAATAATATTTTAGCCCAGTCCATCATTTTAAATTTCATAAATTTGAGTAGTTACTTTTCTTTTAATTCTTTTTTTAATTTTTCGTATTCTCTTAATTTTATTTTCATAAAATTAATTGTTAATTTTGTTTTTTCAGATATTCCCTTTGGTGTTAATATATAAAGATAGTTAATTTTATTTGGATTTTTTTTAAAATTTTTTACTTTAATTAATCCTTTTGACTTTAGAGCTTTAAGACAATAATTCAGTTTTCCTAGGCTTAGACCCAATTCCTCAGCTAATTCTCGTTGAGAAGAGTCTGGTTTATTTTTTAATTTTCTTAAAATATTGAAGTGTTCTTGCTTTAGATTGGTATCATCGTTCATAATTTGAACATAATAGTGTTTAATTTTGATTTATACAACAATTTTTATAAAGAATTACAAAAATTAATAAAATTGTTTTTTCCAGGCTTGCATTTATTCATTCTTATAAATTTTTTGACATTTATTAAATCTTTAAATGTATCTATCGTAAAGGATCTTCTACTTTTAAATTTTCTGAAATTTCCAAAAGAGCAAAATTTTTTAACTTTTACACCATGTTTTTTATTATAAAAAAACCAAGTTGGAAATTGACAGTTTTTTTTATTAAAATTGTCTCGATTTTTAAATAATTTTTTTGATGAAAATATTTCTAACGATATTCCTTTAGGAAAATCACTCTTAATCTTCCATTTTTTTGAGTGACACATACCTCTTGTGGTTAGGTAATCAACATTTGACTTTTTGAATTTTTTTATAAAGTTATCAATCAAGAGTGGATCAATAAATGGATTATCTCCTGTTAATCTAAGTATAGGATAGTCTTTATTGTCATCAAAGATCTTGTATCTACTAAATACATTAAATTCAGATCCAGCAATAATTTTTAGATTATACCGTTTCTTTAAATATTTTATTAATTTTAAATTATTTTTATTATCTGAAGTTAGGATAAAAATATTTTTTCTATTTAATTTTTTCGCATTAAGAGCGTTTAAAATCACAAAATCTATTAATCTAAATTTATCATTAATTAATTTCATTGATTTACCAGGTAGTCTCTTTGACCCCATTCTTGCTTCAATTACGCATTTAATATTTTTCACTAATTAAAATTTTTTCTTTGGACTAACTGGTGTTTATAAACATCTTGTTTGACTCTTTTTCCAATTATTTTTAAATAATTTTCAATTTTTAATCCTTTAATTTCTAATGGTCTTAAAAAAATTAAATTTTCTTTCTTTATTTTTGATCCTTTTTTAAGATTATTTGCAAAATAAATACTTCTCCTTAATGTTTTTTTACCATATTTTTCACAATAAAATTCATTTACTCTTTTTTTACCAATTATTTCTAAGTTTTGATTGATTTGATAAATTAATTTTACAAGACCTTTATAATCTACTGATAATTTATAGTCACCTGCTTGTTTAGATTTTTTAGGCATGAAGTGTTTTTCAATAATCTTTGCACCAAAAAAAACTGATTTTGCAGCTACGTCTATTCCAGATACATGATCTGAATAACCTGTATTTACGTTAAATTTATCTTTTAAATATTTAATATTTATTAAATTTGCGTCTTTTTCGGGAGTTGGATAGTTAGATATACAGTGTAATAGAGTAACTTTCTTGTTAGGAAAAAAACTTAGTGCAGTTTTAATCTCTTTTAAGCTTGCCATTCCCGAGGATATAACAACATTTTTTTTTGTCTTAGAAATTTCTTTTAATAGCTCTAGATTATTGATGTCACCAGAAGCAACTTTAAAAAAAGAGACATAGCTTTTAATTTTTTTGACATAATTATGGTCGAATGGTGTAACACAAAAATCAATTTTAATTTTTTTTGCTAATTTTGAAAATTTTTTAACTTGTTCAATCGAAATTTTAACTTTTTTAAATCTTTCGTACTGGTATTTTAATTTTTTGTCTTCAACATGTTTATAAATTTTTAACTTATTATTAACTAAATTATTTTCATCGAATAGTTGAAATTTAACACAATCAGCCCCAGCTTTTTTTGCTAGCATTATTGATTGTATAGATAGATTTTCTTTTCCTAAATGATTACTTCCAACTTCAGCAATTATGTAGGGTTTATTTTTTTTTAACATTAAAATCTTAATTTTTTATATTTTCCAATTGATTTCAGGATTTAAAGTATCCAAATTTATTTGATTTTGATTTTTTTTCACTTTTTTGTAAATTTTATCTATCTCTACATTGTCAAGAAAAGTTGGTTTTAAGCCAAGTGACATTAAAGAAGTATTTTTTGGATTATAATAATGATCTTCTTCCTCAACTCTAGGGTTATTGATGTGTGAAATTTTTGCATTAATTTTATTAATTGTAGCGTAATCTTTAATTTTATCTGCTATTTCATTTAATGAACAAAACTCAGTAAACTGATTGAACACTCTGAATTCACCGCTCTTCGGTGGGTTCATAGAAGCGATGTTAACACATTTTATTGTATCAATTAAGTTTAGGAATCCTCTTTTTTGGTTTCCTTTTCCATAAACTGTCATATCTCTCCCACAGGCAATTTGTGAAATAAATCTATTTACAATAGTTCCAAATATTGCATCATAATGAAAAGATGTGGCTAGATTTTCAGGATCAAGAGCAATTTCATTCGTTGTTAAACCATAAACAAATCCCTGGTTTAAATCTGTACATTTAATTCCCCATATTCTGCAAGCAAATTCGATATTTGCACTGTCATGAACTTTAGATAGGTGATAAAAGCTTCCTGGTTTCTTTGGATATAAAACTCTGTCTTTTCTTCCATTATGTTCAATATTAAGCCATCCTTCTTCAATATCTATATTTGGTGTACCATACTCACCTAATGTACCCAATTTGATTAGATGACTATCAGGACAAAACTTTTTCATTGCAAAAAGTAAATTTAAATTACCAATTACATTATTATGTTGCGTAAAAACTGCTTTTTCTCTTGAAGCCATTGAATAAGGAGCTGAAGGTTGTTCAGCGTAATGAATTATTACTTCTGGTTTAAAATTCTCTAAAATTTGATAAAGAACTTTATAATTTAAAAGGTCGGCTACTAAATACTGTATAGTGTTTTTTTGATTAGCATTCCAAGTTTTAACTCTTTCATTAAAAGGTTTTATATGTTCGAGAGGTTCAACACCATATTCTAATTCTATTTTTCTTTTCGATAAATTATCTATAGCAAATACTTCATGGCCATTATTTGCAAAATGTATTGACGTTGGCCAACCAAGATAACCGTCAGCTCCTAGAATAAGTATTTTCATTTTAATAATTCTGATTACTCATATACCAATTGTAAGTTATCTCCAATTTTTTTATAAAGCTTTTATTAATTCTCATCACAGGTTTGTTGTAAATTTTGTCATCATAGCCTGCTGGAGTCTTAATAAATTTAAGTTTACTATTTTTTTTTGATATTTTACTTAGTAACAAAGCCATGTCTATAATTCTCAGGAATTTGTTAGTATTGATATATATCTCCTTAGATTTTATTTTGTTTGTACTGCACAAAACTAGCTTTTTACAAACATCATCTACAAAAATAAAATCTCTTTTTTGAAGTCCTTTTTTATGAATTTTTATTTTTTCTTCATTTAAAATATTTTTAATAAAAGCATGAACTGAACTAGTTTTATGTTTAGAATATGGTCCAAAAACATTTGAAATTTTACAAACTTTAATATCCATATTAAAAACTTTATTAAATGTGCCTCCTATATTTTCACAAACATATTTAGATAAACCATATACACTTGGGTTATCTAAGTAATTATCTACACCCATAGAGGATGCTAATATAAAATTTTTAACATTATTCTTTTTACATGCTAAAATTAAATTAAAAGTTGCCTCAATATTATTTTTAAATGCATCTTCAGGTGAATTATGACAATTAACAAATCCAGGTATAGCAGCTAGATGAATTATACTCTTAATATTTTTTTTTCTTATTATTTTTTCAACTTTACTTTTATTTTTTAAATCAACTTTAATAAAATTTTTAAATTTAAAATAGGGGTTTAAGATTTTATCTATACCAACAAATTTTTTTTTCTTTTTTTGTAAATATTTGACCAAATTTGATCCGATAAATCCCGATGTGCCAGTTATAAGAATAGTCATAAAATATTTTTTAATAACACATAAATTTTTGTTAAATTTTTTTTAAATAGATTGTTTGACATATTATTTGAATGTTTTTTATAAAAATAATGTGCTTTATTGATATATCCAATTTTAATTCTTTTTTTTTTTAATTTTAACCAAAAGTCAAAGTCGTCTTGGTAAAATAATTTTTCATCAAATCCACCCACTGATTTCCAAACAGACTTATTAAATATAGTTCCACTACCCATTGGATATTTTATAAAATTATTTTTTGAATAATTTTGATTTATTAATCTAGTTTGTTTATTTAATCTATTTATTTCAATTAAATTTCCATAAATAAATTCTAATCTTTTTTTTTTAAGCTCTTCATAAAAGACTTTTAAAAAATTCTTTGAAATATAGTCATCTGCATCAATTTTAGTTATCCATTTACCTCTAGATTTTTTAACACCAAAATTTGTTGATTTGCTCAGAGATTTAAAATTTTTTTTAAAATATCTTATCAATTTATTTTTTTTCTTTAATTTATAAGCTATATTTTGAGTATTATCTTCACTTGAATCATTGATAATTAAAATTTCTTTAATAAATTTTCTATCATTTGATAAAATGCTCTTAACACATTTTTCTAAAAATCTTCCATAATTATGGCAAACAACAATTATAGAAATCATAAAACGATCTATATCAAGTAATATAAAAAAGTTAAGTTTTTTGTTGATAATAAGTAAAAAGACACATACTATGTTCACTATTTGAACGTAAAAATATTTAATCTTAGTTAAATAAATTAATTCTATCAAAATTAAGAAAATTAAAGTGAAACAAATAGAATTTTTCATACATCCAGGATACGGGAAAACAGGTACAACTTTCCTACAGGAAAAAATTTTTTCAAAGATTGGATTTATTAATTTAGGAAAAGTTTTTTCAGACAATGAACTAAAAGGGTTGCAATATAATGTTTTCCGACCAAAGTATACATTTGATCCTATTTATCCATTTAATTTACAGGATGACTTGAAGAAGTATATTTTCAAGATTCAAGAAATAATAGAATCTAGCAACAACAAAAGAGTAATATTATCTGATGAAGTAATTTTCGATCGTATAAATTACTTTGGGGATTATAATATTTATTTATTTAAAGAGATAATTGATAAATTAAGTGAAAAATTTATAGTTAATTTAAATTTTATCCTAACAATTAGAAATCAATCCGATCTAATAGCACCAACTTTTGCTTATAATTATTATAGGCAAAAGCAAAATTTTGGTAACTTAAATAATTATATTAATAAAATTTTAACAGATAAAAATTTATCACAAATTTATTTTTATGATGAATTAGTTGTTAAAATTAAAAAAACTTTTTCCCCAAAAAAAATTATTATTTTGCCTTACGAGGAATTATCGACTGATTACGAAAATTATTTAAAAAAAATAGAAGAATTTATGGAAATATCTTTAGACGAGCTACGTACAAAAAATGAAATTATAAATAAAAATCATATAAATATAGATGGTTCAAAATCTTGGTATTTAAATGATCTAAAAATATCAAAATTTTATATTTATTTGACTAAAATTCATAATATTTTAAAAGAGAATAAATTCTATAAAAATCATCATTCAAAATTGAACTTTATAAAAAAAATTTTTTTACCAAAACAAAAAAAAGTTGGTTTGATAAGTATTTCTGAACATCAAAAAAATTTGTTGAAAAAACATTATATAGAATCCAACCAAAAACTAGAAAAACTATGCCAAATAGATCTTAAAAGATTTGGTTATCATTAATTATGAATATAATTTTTACATTAATTTTAAAATAAAAAACTTTGAAAAAATTTAATTTAGTATTAACCAATAGAATTGATAAAGTAAAAAATGATGAGCCGCTAGTTGGAGTTACAAATAAAATTCCAACTTATAAATTAAAAAATACTTATGAGAAAATTATTTTTCCTAAATTAAAAAGAAACGAAATTTTAGAAAATTATATTTTTTGTAATAAAATAAGTAAAAATTTATTATTACGTTTAACACCAAAACTAAATTATTTACATAACGAAAATTTAGAAAATAGTGATTGGGATATAATTATTGGACATTGGATCAGAGATTATGCTGAAATTATGTTTAAAATTTTTTCTCAATTAAATTTCATATTTAAAGAACATGACATTTTAGATGTTTATACTTTAAAGGATAAAAATTACGATTTTACTTCAAAAGATACAATCAGCTTTAGAACACCAATTTATTATGATGATCAATGGTATTTTCTTATTTGTGCTAAAATGATCAAATATTTTAAATTAAGTAACAAAGTTGAATTTAGTCACGAAAACTTAAATGCACCAAATGATAACTATGTAATAAAAAAATCTATCTTAGGCAGAACCAAGGCTATTGGGATTTATAATTATATTTTTAATTGTTTAAAATTATTATTTAATTTCAATAATTATTCAGTAATTACAAAAACCTATTTGCCACGTTATTATGAAAAACTTTTAGAAATTAAAAATAATCAGATACCTGTATTTTATACTTACGATAAAATTAACAATAATATTAAAAATGAGAATTTAAGAAAAAGATTAAAATTAAATAAAATTGAAAATAATAATGAATTTGAAAATTTTTTGACTGAAAATATAAATGAATTTCTTCCTATGCATTGTGTTGAAAATTATATAGAAATTAAAAAAATAGCATTAGGAAAAAAATATCCAAAAAATCCAAAGTTTATTTTCACATCACAATCTTTTGCTTATGATGAAATATTTAAAACTTATGTAGCATTAAATAAAAGAAATAAAATTCCTTTTTATATCGGCCAGCATGGAAATAAATATTTTACCAGAATAAAAAATAATTTTAGACCTGAAACAAATATTGCTGATAAATTTATTTCTTGGGGAGCTGTAAAAAATGATTATATGAAAACTAAAATAGAACAAGGTTTTAATTTTAAAACCATGGGAAATAAATTTGAAAAAAAAAATTCAACTAAAATGATTATTTATTTTCCCTGGGTATATACCAACATTAATTCACTTCATACCATGGAAAATGAATCTTATATTTTAATGAGCAGAATTAAAAATATAATAGAAAAATTAGATGAAAAAATAAAAAAAAATCTATTGTTAAGATTCAATAAATCATTTTTTAAAAACTTCTTTGGAGTAAAATATTTTAATATGTTTAAAGATCTTAATTTAGATTATGATGATGGCAACACTCCTATTAATCAATTATATAAGAAATCAAAATTAAATTTTTTTGTTTTAGAGTCTACAGGTGTTTTGGAGAGTTTTCATTACAATATACCAACAATTATTTTTAATGAAAAAAATTTTCTAGAAAATATCAATTTGAGTTATGTAGATAAATATGAAGAACTTTTAAATAATAATATTTTGTTTACAGAAGAAGAAGACGTTATTAATCATATTAATAATAATTGGGATAATACTCTCAATTGGTGGAATACTAAACAACAAGTAGTAAATAATTTTAATAAAAATTTAAATAATTATTCTGGAAAAGAAGGAATAGATAAAATTAATAAAATTTTAAATAATTAATGAAAAATAAATTATATGGTTTTAAAGATATTGCATTTAAGTTGAAAAATTTTATTACTATGGATAAATCCAAGATAGCATTTTTTGTAGATAAATATATAGTTTGCTCTTTTATTATTTTATGTAAAAAAAAATCAAAAAATATAATTTTTTTTTAAAATATAAAGTTAATGATTAAATATATTTCTTTTACAATTTACACTTTCCTAAAATTTTTGAATTTTTTTTTTAAAAAATTTTTAAATCGAAATATATTAGGATGGTTAAAATACTTTATTGAACAAGACGCTTATGAGAACGTCAAACTAAAGTCAGGCAAAAATTTAATTTTTTTCTCCCCAAACTTTCTGATTGATTTAATTATTAGAGATTTTTATACAAAAGAACCAGAAACAATCGAATGGATTGACAATTTTAAAAGAGATAAAAAAATAACTTTTTGGGACATAGGCTCAAATATTGGTATTTATTCAATATATGCTGCAGCAACTATAGATAATATTGAGGTAATAAGTTTCGAACCCTCCACAAGTAATTTAAGGATACTCTCTCGAAATATTTCAATTAATAACCTTGAAAAAAAAATTAAAATTTTCCAATTACCTCTTGGTGAAAACAAAAATAAATTTTTAGAATTTAGTGAGAGAAAATTTAATGAAGGTGAGAGTCATAATTCATTAGATAAAAACATTGATTTTGAGGGAAAAAAGTTAAATCCAAAAAACTCTTATCAAATTTTTTCGACAAATATTGACCAGGTGATCGATGATAAAATTTTAAATATTCCCAATTATATTAAGATCGATGTTGATGGAATTGAGCATTTAATATTGCAAGGTGGTATTAAAATACTTAAAGACTCTCAAATTTTAGAAATACAAATTGAGATTAATGAAAATTATACCAATCAATTAAACAAAGTAATAGAAATAATGAATGAATGTGGTTTTAAGTTTAAAGACAAAAAGAGAAATGACACAAAAGGATATTATGTTGAGCAAAAGTTTTCAAAAATTTACAATTATTATTTTATCAGATGAAAATACAAAGTAGTAAGAAAATAAGAACTGCTATAATACTTTGCGGAGGTAGAGGTACAAGATTAGGTTTAATTACAAAAAAAATTCCTAAATCATTAGTAAAAATTAAAGGTAAACCAATTATTTGGTATATTTTAAAAATGTTAAAAAAAAATAATTTTAATCATTTTATATTACCGACTGGATATAAGGCAGATTTGTTAGAAAAATACCTAAGAAAAGATATATTCAAAAGTTTTAATCTTAGCATTGTTAATACAGGAATAAATACTTCTATTGCAAAACGAATTTCTATTGTAAAAAAATTTATAAAATCAGAAGATTTTTTATTATTAAATGGTGATGCAATATTTAATTTTGAATTGGATAAAATTTTTAAAAATCACCTAAAAAATAAGAATACTCATATTACATTTTTAGGATCAGAAGTTATTTTGCCTTATGGTACAATTGTGGTATCAAAGAGCGTTGTGAAAAATTTTCAAAGAGATGTAATATTTAATGCAGTTAAGATCAAAGATAAAAATAACAGTATTGCTCACATTTATTCTGGAATGGCAATTTTAAAAAAAAAACTACTTAACCAAAATTTTAGTAAATATAAAAATTTTGAGGAAGATCTTTATCCAAGAATTATAAAAAATTATAAATGTAAATTTCAAAAACTATCTGGATTTTGGCATTCTATTGATAATATTAAAGATATTAATGTTTTAAATAGTGATAGTGAAAAAAGAAAAAAAATTAACACTATATTTAGAGACTTAAATAGATGAAGAAGTCTTTTTGGAAAAATAGAAGAGTTTTTATAACTGGTCACACAGGATTTAAGGGAAGTTGGCTAGTTTTAATTTTAAATCATCTTGGAGCTAAAGTTACAGGTTATGCTTTAAATCCAATTTCTAAGCCTAATTTTTTTGATGGATTAAAACTTTCAAAATTTTTGGAAAATGATTACAGAAAAGACATTAATAATTTTTCAAATTTAAATAAAGCAATTAGAAAATCTAAACCAAGTATAATATTTCATTTGGCTGCACAATCTAGTGTGCTGGTGAGTTATGAAAATCCAGAAGATACATTAAAGACTAATGTAATCGGAACATTTAATTTATTAAAAGCAATTAAATTAAATAATTCGATTAAGTCAGGAATAATTGTCACTACTGATAAGGTTTACTTAAACGAAGATAAAAAAATTCATTTTGATGAAAATTCAAAATTAGGTGGTTATGATTTGTACAGTTCAAGTAAAGCTTGTTGTGAAATAATAACTGATAGCTTCAGAAAGTCGTTTATTGACTCAAAAAAATGTAAATTAGCAACAGTTCGTTCAGGAAATTGTATTGGAGGAGGAGATTGGACTGAAGATCGAATAGTTAAGGATTGTGTTGAGGCATTTGTTAAAAATAAAAATTTATTAATCAGAAGTCCTAATGCAACACGACCCTGGCAACATGTGATGGAGCCTATTTCTGGATATTTAAAGTTAGCAGAAAAATTAGCTGGTAAAAATGGTGAGAAATTTATTGGTTCCTGGAATTTTGGTCCAAGTAAAGTAAATTTAAGTGTTTTAAACCTTGCTAAATTAGGAAAAAAAATTTTTAACTCAAAATCCAAAATATTGATTGATAAAAAAAAAATTATCAGACATGAAGCAAAATATTTATCGTTGAACTCAAAAAAGTCTCTAAAAATTTTGAAATGGAAAGTTTATATGACTCCCGAGCTTTCGCTAAAATTAACATTTGATTGGTTCAAAATGTTTTATGCAAATAAAAGAAATCCAAAAAAAATAATTAGATTTTCTATTAAACAATACGAAAAATTTTTAAAATTAATAAAATATTTTAAATAATTAATGAATATTTTAGTAACAGGTGCAAGTGGTTTTATAGCACAAAATTTCATTAAATATTCACTTAAAAAAAAAATTAAAATTATAGCTATATCAAGAAAAAAAAAAAAATTATCGAATAAAAATTTAAAATGGATTGTAGGAAGATTTGACAAAATAAAATTAGATAAAATCGGAAAATTTGAAATTTTAGTCCATTTTGCATCTGAAGGAATAAAAATTAATTCAAGAAATAATTTAAAAAAAATTTTTCAGATCAATGTTTTTCAATCAAGAGATTTAATTTTAAATGCAATAAATAATAACTGTCATAAGTTTTTAATAATAAGTAGTTCATCAGAATTTGGTAAACTGAACATAAATACCAAAGGTGTTAAAAAAGGAGATTTTAAATTTCCAAATGACATATATGGTCTAAGTAAATTAGTTTTTAATAAAATTATTTTTAACTTTTCAAAAAAATATAAATGTAAGTTTAGAATTATGAGATTGTTTCCTGTATATGGAGAAGGCGAAAATAAGAAAAGATTATATTCAACAATAAAAAGATGTGCGAGAAGAAACAAAAATTTATATATCAAAAATCCTTATGAAATAAGGGACTTTAGCCATATAGACTTTGTAGTAAAAAATTTATTTGATGCATTAAATTTTAACAAAAATAAATTTAAATTTTATCAAACTTACCATGTGTCGGAGTCAAATAGGTTATCAGTTTTAGATTTTAGTAAATCTTTATGGAATAAATTTAAGGCGAGTGGAAGAATAGTGTTTAAAAGAAAAAAAAAACAATTAACAAATCATATATCTAACAAATCTTCTAATTGGAGATTGTAAGATTAAAAAAAATAATATAATTTGGGATTACTCAGATGCAAATTCTTTGATAAAATTTTTAACTTCTGTTCTTAAAATGGCTTGTAAAAATTGTAAAAGTACTAAATTTATAAAAATACTAAAGTTAGGAAAACAACCATTAAGTGGTTTTTTTTACTTAAAAAAAAATAAAAATTTACCAAAATATTCTTTAGATTTATTTCAGTGTAAAATTTGTAATTTAGTTCAAATTAAAAACGAGTTTAATATTAAAAAAATGTATGGGAAGCATTATGGGTATGAAACATCGAAAAGCGCATTGATGGTTAAACATTTAAAAGAAAAAATTTTAAGATTTAAAAAAAAAGGTTACTTAAAAAGTAGAAATTCTGTCATCGATATTGGAAGTAATGATGGTACTTTTTTAAATCTTATTGGAAAACAATATAAAAGATATGGGGTTGATCCTTCTGCACTAAAATTTAAAGAAAATTATAAAAATATAAAACTAATTAACTCCTTTTTTTCAAAAAAAAATATCACTCCTAAAAATTCCAAATTTGATTTAATTAGTAGTTTTGCAATTTTTTATGATGTTGAGAATCCCAATCAATTTTGCCAAGATATAAAAGATATTCTAAATCCAGATGGTGTATGGGTTTGTGAAATATCTTATTTACCACTCATGTTAAAAAATTTAACTTTTGATCAAATTTGTCATGAGCATGTTACTTATTATACCTTAACAGTTTTTGAAAAAATTCTAAATAAAAATGGATTAAAATTAATCGATGCAAGACTTAATGAAATTAATGGTGGAAGTATAGAAATTATTTGTAGTCATAAAAGATCTCAAAAAAAAGTTAATCATAAAATTATTAATAATCTTAAAGAGGATGAATTAAAAATAAAAAAAAGTTCTTTCCAAAATTTTTCAAAAAGGATTTATAAAATTAAAAAGGATTTAAATAAATTTTTAAATATCAAAAAAGATGTTTTAGGATATGGAGCTTCAACAAAAGGAAACGTTGTTTTAAATTTTTGTAATATTGGTGGCAATAAAATAAAATTTATTTCAGATGCAAATAAAAAAAAGTTTGGCAAGTTTACACCAGGGTCTAATATACAAATTATATCTAAGGAAAAAATGCGTGAAATTTCACCAAAGTATTTGTTAATTTTAATCTGGTCTTTTAGAAAAGAAGTAATTAAGCAAGAGTTAAATTATATTAAATCAGGTGGAAATCTGGTTTTTCATTTACCTAAATTACACATAATTAATAAAAAAAATTACAGATCATATTTAAATAAAGATTTTGGAGATATGTCTTATAAATATTAAATGACTGTTTTATCAATCTGTATACCAAATTTTAATAGACTTGATTGTCTAGAAAATTGTCTTGAGTCAATTTTAATTTCCTCTAACAACGTAAAAGACTTTAAATTTGAAGTATGTATTTCAGATAATAATTCTGATCAAGACCCAATAAATATTGTTAATAAGTACAATAAAAAATTTAAAATTATATATTATAGAAACAAAAAAAACTTAGGTTTTGCTTTAAACGCTATTCAAACTCTTAAAATATCAACTGGTAAGTACGCTTGGTTGATTGGAAATGATGATTTGATACTTCCCAATACCTTAAGTGATTTAGAAAATATTTTTAATAATAATAATGATACAGATTATTTTTTCATAAATTCTTATTATTTAAATTCAAAATATTTAAATAATTTTTCGCATCCATTTAATACCGCTGAATTAAAAAACATCGATATGACTGAATTGTCTAAATCTAAAAAAAATCAATCCGCAAGATTTTGGGATATCATTGATCCTGAAGTGTCATGGGAATTTCTCATTGGTATTTTTTTATCAATCTTTAATCGTGAAAAATGGTTAAATGGTTTAGATTGTATTAAATTAGAAGATATTAAAGATACTCGTGTTTGGTCAACTTTTGATAACACCTGTTTGAATGCTAAAATTATTTCTTCAGTTTTTAAAAATGAAAAATGTTATATTTGCTCTAAGCCTTTGAGTGTCAATTTAATTGGAGAAAGAGAATGGGTTGGTTTATATGAATTTGTAGAAATTGTGAGAATTCCAGAATTATTAGATTTTTATAGATCTGAAGGGCTGAATTTTTGGAAATACATCTATTGTAAGAACTATTCCTTAAGAAATTTTTTCAATTTTTTTACAAAAATATTCATCTATGGTGAAAAAGCAGGTAGAAATTATGTTAGCTTTAGTAAACATTTTTTAAAAAACCTAATTTATCCTTATGCCTGGTTATCTATTATTTTTTTTGCTATTAGATCTTTAAAGAAAATTATTAAATTTTAATTAATTATGAACAAAAATATTCAAGGAATACATATTTCACCACTTAAGATTATTTCAGATCACAGAGGCTCTGTAATGCATATGTTAAGAAATGATAGCAATGTTTTTAAAAGATTTGGTGAGATTTATTTTTCTACTATTTTTAAAGATAAAATTAAAGCATGGCATCTGCATAAAGAAGCAACTTTAAATTATGCTTGTATTTTTGGTAAAGTAAAACTTGTTTTATTTGATGAAAGAAAAGATAGTAATACTTATGGTAAATACCAAGAAATTTTACTTTCTTTAGATAATTATTCATTAATTAGTATTCCTCCAAATATTTGGAATGGGTTTAAGGGATTAAATAAAGAACATTCAATTATAGCAAACTGTCTAGATTTACCTCATAATGAGAAAGAAATGGTCAGAATAGATATAAATGATAAACGGTTTAATTACGATTGGTGAATTTAAAAAAAAAGATATTTAATTTATGAAGGTTGTAATACTAGCAGGAGGTCTCGGAACAAGAATATCTGAGTACACAAAAAGTATTCCAAAACCAATGATATTAATAAATAAAACTCCAATTCTAATACATATTATGAAGCATTTTTCCAAGTATAACTTTAATGAATTCATTATAGCTACTGGGTACAAGAGTGAAATAATTGAAAATTTTTTTAAAAATAAAAAATTTAAAAATTGGAAAATAAATATAGTAAATACAGGTAAAAATTCAATGACTGGTGGAAGACTTAAAAGACTTCAAAAAATAATGAGTGATGAAAATGATTTTTTTTTAACCTATGGCGACGGTGTTTCAAATATAGATTTAAAAAAACTATTAAGTTTTCATAATAAACATAAAAAAATAGTAACAATTTCTGCGGTTAGACCCCCTGCAAGATTTGGTTTTATTAAATTAAATAAAAATAAAGTTAGTTATTTCAGGGAAAAATCTAGTTTAGATCACGGATGGATTAATGGTGGATTTATGGTTTTAAATAGAAAAATTTTTAAATTTTTGAAAAATGATCAGACATATCTTGAGAGAGAACCTTTTGAAAATCTATCCAGAAGTGGACAGTTATATGCTTTTAAACATTATGGTTTTTGGCAATGTATGGATACTTTAAGGGATAAAGAGATATTAGAAAAAATTATTAAAAAAAAATATTTTGTATAGTAAAAAAAAAATTTTAATACCTGGTGGCACTGGTTTTTTGGGTTATCACACGTGTTTATTTTTTAAAAAAAAAAGGATGGATAGTTCATTCTATATCTAAATCAAAACCAAAAAGAATAAGGTACATTAAAAATGTAAAATATATTTTATGTGATGTTGCTGATAAAAGTAAATTGATAAATAAATTAGATAATTATTATGATTATATTGTAAATTTATCTGGCTATGTAGATCACTCTAAAAATAAATCTATATTAAAAACTCATTTTGATGGTTGCAAAAATTTAATTTCAATTTTTAAAAAAAAAAATCTAAAAAAATTTATACAAATTGGATCTAGTATAGAATATGGAAATCAACCATCACCCCAAAATGAGGACAAGATAAATAAAAAGGCTAGTACTTACTCAGTCTATGGAGATGCAAAACTAAAGACTAGCATGTATTTGAAAAATTTATTTTTAAAAGAAAAGGTTCCAATAACTATTTTGCGTCTTTATTTAGTTTATGGACCTTATCAAGATAATAATAGGGTAATACCTTTTGTCATTAATAATTGTATTAAAAAAAATTTTTTTAATTGTTCACCTGGTAATCAGTATAGAGACTTTATATTTGTAGATGATGTAGTAAAAGCTATATATCAATCATTAAAATCAAAAAATTCTAATGGAGAAATAATTAATATTGGAAATGGCACTCCAATAAAAATAAAAAATTTAATTAATAAAATCAGAAATCTTATAGGTCATGGAAATCCTAATTTTAGTCAAATAAATTATAGAAAAGATGAAATTTTAAAACTTTATCCAAAAATTTTGAAGGCTAAAAAAATATTAAATTGGAGTCCAAAAATAGACTTAAAAAAGGGATTAAACAAAACAATAAAATTTTATAAAAAAAATGAGAAAACTATTAACCATACAAAATGAAACTTTTGGTTATAACTGGTATTGAAGTTAAAATATCTAGACAGCTAGTTATTCATAACGTAATAAGTAATTACTTTATAATCAAAAATATAATTTAAAAATATAAACAAAATTAGGTCAAAATGTATTGTTTTGTTAATATTTTTCAAAGTTAGAGATAATGAAAGTTTTTAATTATTTTTGGAAATTCTTAAACAAAAATCAAAAAGGTTTTTTTTTTATAATTGTATTTTTTTCAATTGTGCAGGCTATATTGGAAATGATTGGTATTGCCGCCGCTATACCGTTTGTAACTTTTTTGTTAAAACCTGAGTCTTTAGCAGATATTGCTATTATTTCTAATTTTATAGATATTGATAAGATTAATATAAATAATGATTTAATAATAATTTTTTGTGTAATTTTTTTTTCAATTTTTCTTATTAAAAATATTATTATAATATTTACAAATAAAATTATTTATAATTTTATTTTTACTTTTAGATCACAACTATTTTCGAATCTACTAACTAAGATACTTCACCAAGAATTTCTTTTTTTTGTTAAAAAGGGTATATCTAAAATTTTCAATATTACTTTCAATGAAGTAAATATTTTTTCTGTTACTATAGTAAAATCATTAATAATATTGCTAAGTGAATTATTAATAACATTTTCAATAATTTTTTTAATTATAATTTCAGGAAATATTAATGGTCTAATTTTTACAATTCCAATTCTATTTGTTGTTTCGTTAATCTTAAAATATTTAAATAGATCAATTAAAAATTGGGCTAAAATTAGAATTGAGAGCAATGAAAACATAATTAGTTCAAATTTGAATTTAGTAAATGGGATTAAAGAAATACTAATATTTGGAAAAATAAAAAATGTCTTAGAACAATTTAATAAATCTTTAGATTCTCTCAAAGAAGTAGATTCTAAAACGAGTGTTTTAAGTAATTATCCAAAGATTTTACTTGAACAGTCTGTAATTTTAATATTTGTTTTAATTATATTATTGATGAGTCATTTTGGTCAAACAAATGATAATATAATTATTACTTTAAGTTTTTATTTAGCAGCAGCATATAGACTTATTCCTTCTATAAATAGAATTTTTATTTCTTATCAACAAATAAAATATGGAATGCCATCTATACCAAAAATCATGGAATATTATAGTTTGCAAAAAGATAATAAATTCTTTGAGGAAAAAATTATTAGAGAGTCATTAGACTTTAAAAAAAATATTGTTTTAGAAAATTTTGATTTTGAATATGATCATAGAGATTATATTTTTAAAAATTTAAATTTTTCTTTAAACAAAAATGAAATAATTGGAATTTCAGGCGAAAGCGGTACTGGAAAATCAACTCTAATAAATTTAGTTATTAGTTTAATTAAACCTTCTAATGGAAGCATTAAAATAGACGGAAATGAATTAATAAAACGTGAAGAATTTAGAAAATATCAGAATTTATTTTGTATTTCATCACAGGATAGTTATTTGTTAGACGGATCGATTAAAGATAATATTACTTTTGGTTCAACAGGAGAGATATCAAAGCACAAAATTGATGAAGCTATCAAATTTTCAAGATTAGAGGATACAATTCATAATTTACCCCAGGGTATTGAAACTCAGGTAGGATCTACTTTAAAACAGTTATCATCTGGACAAAAACAGAGAATTTCGATTGCTAGATCAATTTATAATGATAGAGAAATTTTGATATTTGATGAAGCAACCAATGCTTTAGATGAAGAGAATGAAAAAATTATTTTTGAAAATATAAGAAAGCTTAAAGATAAAAAAACAATAATTATAATTTCGCACAATGCTGAAAATTTGAAGATTTGTGATAAAGTTTACCTATTAAAAAACAAAACTTTGAGTCTAATATAAAAAAATAGAGTAACTATTAAAATTTTTTTAAAACGGTAAATTATTAAAATTATATGAGTATACTTGTAAGTGTAATTGTAAATTGTCATAACGGTGAAAAATATTTAAGAAAATGTATTGGTAGTATTATTAATCAAGATTATAAGAATATAGAAATTATTTTTTTTGATAATTTTTCATCAGATAATAGCAAAAAAATAATTCACGAATTTAATGATAATAGAATAAAATATTTTTTTAGTGATAAAAAGTTATCACTGTATCATGCACGAAATAATGCCATTAATGCTTCCTCAGGAGAAATAATTGCTTTTTTAGATGTAGACGATTGGTGGGCGTCAAATTATTTATCAAGTAGAGCTAAAGTATTTAGTGATCATAGTTATGATTATTTCTATAGTAATAGATATACTTTTTATGAGAAAAATAAAAAATTTAAAAAATTTAAAAAATTTAATTTACCCAATGGAAAAATCTATAATTTCCTAGCTCAAGACTATTTCATAACAATAAGTGGTTTGATGATAAGAAAAAAAATTTTTGAGGATGTGGGCTATTTTAATAAAAATTTCAATATTATTGGAGATTTTGATTTAGTTATGAATATTTCTAAAAAATTTAACGCACATGCTACTGATGATCCATTAGTAATTTATAGATATCATCAAAATAATTTCTCAAAATTAAACGCAGAAATGCATTTTAATGAATTTCACGATTGGTTTGAAACTCAAAATGAATTAAAAGAAAATTTTTTTTTAGATAATATACAGTTTTTTAAAAAAAGTTTACTATCATTTGAAATTAAGCACCAATTAATTAACAAAAATAAAAATTTTTATTTGTTAGGTAAAATTTTTCAATATCCAGATTTCTATAAAAGATTGATATATCTAATTGCATTTTTTACACCAAAGGCTCTTATAACTTTTTTAATTAAATGAATAAAAATATTTTAATAATTTCAAATGATAAACTTTTTATTGAAAAAAATAAAATTTCTTCAGATTATAATGACACAGTTAATATTGTTGAGAGCTTGGCTAGAAAAAATCAATTAAGTATTTTTTGTAGAACTACAAAAAAACTTAATAACTATTTTGTTAAATTAAAAGAAAATAAAAAAATTTTTAAATTAGCATTATTTGATTTAAATAAAGCAGATAATTATAAAATTTTTATGATTTCAATAACACCATTTAACTTTTTAATTTTAATATTGTTAAAAATTTTTAACAAAAAAATTTCAGGATTTGTATATCTTAGAAGTGATGGACATAAAGAATATTATTATAAATACGGTTTTTTTGGATATTTCATTTATAATTTAATGTTTAAAATAACAACGTCGCTTTTAAAAATTATAAGCGTATCTAAAAATTTAAGCGGGCTAAAAAAAAATTATATTTTAGTAAATCCTTCAGAAATAGATGATAAATGGCTACTTAAAAGAAAAAAACCAAATATTGATATCCCTAAACTTCTTTTTTTGGGTAGATATAAAAAAGAGAAAGGTGTTTTTTCATTAACAAAAATTGTTAATGCATTTAGTTTTAAATATAGATTAAATATAATTGGTACAAAAGTAAAAACTCATTCAATAAACAAAAAAATAAAATTGTCTAGAGAACTGAATTCAGTAGAAAGAATTATAAATGCATATGATGAATGTAATATTTTTATTTTACCTTCATTTACTGAAGGTGCGCCTAAAGTAATATTGGAAAGTTTAGCACGTTTAAGGCCAATAATTGTATTTGAGGAAATTAAACATGTGAAGAAAAATTTTAAAGGAGTTTTTATTTGTAAAAGAAACACCCAGGATTTCAAAAAAAAAATCTTTTATATATTAAAAAATTATAACAGAATTATTATTGAAATTAAAAAAAATAATATTTTAACAAAAAAAGATTTTCAAAATAAATTAAACAAAATTATTAAATGAAATATTTAATTAAAAGAAATTTAAATATACTTTTATTTTTAATTCCTTTATCTTTTATTGCAGGAGTTGCAGTTACAGAGTTTTTTGTCTTTTTAAGTATTATATTTTTTGTGATTTTTAATCGCGATAAAACTCTAATTTTTAATCCAAAGATAATTTTCTTACTTTTATTTTCATTATACATTCTCTTGAATTCTTATTTTCAAATAACTGGTAGATCAGAAGATTTATTATTATCATCCTTAAGTCATTTTAGATTTGTAATTTTTGCAATTTCAATTTTTTATATTTCTGAATTATTGAATGATCATAAAAACAAAAAATATTTTTTAATGTTTATTTTTTTTTTGTTAATATTGATACTTGACTCAATTTTTCAATTTGTTAATGGATCAAATTTTCTTGGATACGAAATAATCAGAGGAAGAGTCTCAAGTTTTTTTAAAGAAGAATTAGTTTTAGGTAGCTTTCTAATTAGATTACTTCCAATATTTTTTTGGTTTATTTACTTTTTTAAATTTGATCTAAAGAAAAATGAATATTATCTAGCAATTTTTTTATCACTTTACTTTATTTCAATTTATATTTCAGCTGGAAGAACTTCTTTTTTTCTATGTATAGTTTTAATAATTCTATTTTTTTTAATAATTAAAAATATAAGAAGAATTTTATCTTTTTCAATTTTAACACTTTTAATATTTATTTTATGTACTTCGTATTTTAAATTAGGTGCTTCTGATCCAGGTCACAGAATGTTTATAAAAACATTTAAACAAATGGATATTTCCAATGTTAAAGAAGATAAGAGTGAAAATATAAATAATATTTTTTCAAAAAAATTTAAAATATACTCTGATGATCACGAAGGTCATATAAAATTAGCACTTAAATTATTTAGTGAAAATAAGATATTTGGAGTTGGCCCGAAGGGCTTTAGATATTATTGTAGAGGTGTAAATTTTGACCCAGATGTTGGAATTTGCTCAACTCATCCACACAACATCTTAATTCAAATAATTTCTGAACTCGGTTTAATTGGTTTATTATTTTATATTGTTGCTGCAATATATGTTTTATATAATTTTTTCAGATCAATTTTTAATAAAAATTTTACTTCAGAATTTTTAGCATTTTACTCAGTAACCATTGGTCTAATTGTTAATTTATTTCCATTAATACCAGGAGGTAATTTTTTCAACAATTGGATTTCAATAATTCTTTATTATAATATTGGTCTTTACCTATATTCATGTAAAAAATGTTTGCAGAAATGACAAAATTTTTTTTATTAGTATTAATTTCAAATTTATTATTAATCTTTAATATAAAAAAAATTTCTAAATTAATTAATATTTTTGATAAGCCAGACAATATATTAAAGAAACATAAATACAATGTTCCTTTGTTAGGTGGTTTTTTTATTGCATGCAATCTTGTTTTATATTTTCTTTTAGAAATTATTTTCAATTTACAATTTATAAATATAGATGCATCTATTAGAGAGTATATATCGATCTTTTTTTTCCTATTTTCATTTTTTATATTAGGAATTATTGATGATAAATTTAAACTTAATCCAGAAAAAAAATTTTTTATAAGTATTTTTTTTTTCAATATTAGTCTTATCATTAAATAAAGATTTATTAATAACTAATCTTAAATTTTCTTTTTATGAAAATCGCTTGTTTCTAAATGAATTTAGTTTTTTCTTCACTATTTTTTGTATAATTATTTTGTTAAATGCATTAAATTTTTATGATGGTATTAATGGTCAGTCAGTAATATTTTTTATTTTAATTTTTATTCATTTAGCAATTTTATCTCAAATTTATATTTTTTATGTATTTATTATTTTAGTATTAATTTTCATTTTAATTTTGAATTTGCAAAATAAAATATTCATGGGTGATAACGGTATATATATTTTGGGTTCAATGCTTATTGTAGCATTAATTTATGAATACAATGAATTTAAATCAATACAATTTGCCGATGAGATTTTTCTTTTATTAATATTACCTGGCTATGACTTAGTCAGACTGTCTTTATCAAGAATATTCAAAGGAAAAAATCCATTTTATGGTGACAGGAATCACATACATCATTTAATTAATAGCAAGCTTTCTATAAGTTATACAAATATTATTCTCTTATTACTCGCCAGTCTTCCAATAACTTTTTTTTCATATTTTGAAATTAATTTTTTTATAGTTTTATTAATTTTTTCCATTTTATATACTGCAATTATTATTTTTTTTAAAAAATGAATTTTCTTATAACAGGAGGTGCTGGTTACATTGGCAGCTGTGTATCTCAGTATTTAATTGATACAGGTCACAAAGTAATAATTATAGATGATTTGTCTACTGGACTTAAAGAAAATTTACCAAAAAAAAGTAAATTTTATAAAACAAATATTAACAATCTTAAAAATATAAATAAAATATTTAATAATAATAAGATTGACGTTGTTATGCATTTTGCTGCATACACAAATAACGAGGAGTCAACTTTAAATCCAAAAAAATACACAAACAACAATTTTGTAAATGGAAAAATTTTTTTTTCATTCTGTATAAAAAAAGGAATAAATAAAATAATTTATTCATCGACAGCTGCAGTATATGGTAATAAAAATAAAAAAGTTACAGAAAACGATGATTTAAAACCTTTATCACCGTACGCAATCTCAAAATTAAAACTAGAAAGATATTTAGAAAAAAATAAAAAAAGAATTAGCTGCATAATACTTAGATATTTTAATGTAGCTGGTGCAGATAAAAATTTGAGATGTGGTTTTAATACAAATAAAGGATTTAATTTAATTTTAAATCTTTGCAGGGCAGTTTCAAAAAGTCAAAGTTTTAAAATTAATGGTCAAAACTATAATACAAAAGATGGCACTACAATTAGAGATTTTATTCATGTTAGTGATTTAGCGGAGATTCATTATAAAGTATCAAAACTAATTAAAAGAAATAAGATATTTTATACACTTAACTGTGGTTATGGAGTTGGTTTTAGTGTTTTAGATATTTTTAATAAATTTGTTAAAATTTCAAAAAAAAAAATTCACTATAAAGTCACCAAAAGAAGAAAAAAAGATATAGCCTTTTCCGTTGCAAATCCTATGAAATTAAGAAAATTAATAAATTGGAAGCCAAAATATCAGTCTTTAGATAAACTAATAAAATCATCATTAGATTGGTATAAAAAATCAAAAAAAAAAATTGTTTAATTTATTAATTTATATAGCTGTCAATTATTTTGTAATTTAATTTAATGGTAATAAATTATAGTTAATTTTAATTAAAATGATAACTTTTCAATTTATCTTGTTTATTGTTATTTCACTGATTTCCTTGTTGTCCTTAGCAGGACTTGGACAAGTTTTGATATCCCATTATAAAAGAGGTTTTTTGGAGAGCATTTTATTTGGTTTTTTGGTTGTTGCTTTAGTTGTTACAAGTTTGCATTTTTTTATAAAAATTAATTTTATCTTTGTTTCAATACTAATTATTATTGGTGTGCTTTTATCAATTAAAAATTATATTTTTTTAATTAAAAAACTTGAACAAAAAAAAATTATTTATGTTTTAATTTTTTTGTTGCTTGTTCCAATTTATATCAGTCAAAAATATCATGAGGACTTGGGATATTATCATCTTCCATATTTGATTAATTTAAATTTTGAAAAAATTATTTTTGGTTTAGCTAATTCAAATTTAGCTTTTGTTCACAATTCTATTTGGTTAAATATTATGTCATTATTTTTCAACAAATATAGTTATGATTTTATTACAGTACCAACATTTTTACTTTATTTTATTTTTGCAATTTTCTTTATTCAAGAAAACCTTGATTTTAAGAAAAAAACTTTAAGTCATTATATTACAATAGTAAGTTTATTTTATCTTTTACTTAAATTTTCAAGGATTTCAGAATTTGGAAATGATTTGCCAGCAGCTATATTTTCTATTTTGTCAATTTTCTATTTTTTTAAATTCTGTGAAACTAAAAATACAAATAGCAAAAACTATTATTTTTTTTGTAATTTTAGTTTTGCTGTATTTTCGATATTAATAAAATTTAGCAGTATTCCTGTATTTTTACTAACAATCTATTTATTTTTTAGACATTTTAAAACTTTGAAAAAAGAAATTTTTAAACTTAATTATTTTATTGTTTACTTTCTAGCTATAATTTTTTTTATTCAACAATTTATTTATACCGGATGTTTTTTATTCCCAACAAATTTTTCTTGTTTAGAAGTCTCTTGGTTTAATAATGAATTTTTAGAATTAAGTAAAAGACTTGAAGTTGTAAACAAAAGTTATGTAGATGCAAAAGCTTTTTTTTCAAAAGAAGAATATTTATTTAACTTTAATTGGTTTCCATTTTGGTTCAAGAGAAATTACCCTGAAATTTTAGAAAATGTTTTAACAATGATTTTTCCAATATTTTTATTTGCAATCTTGTCGAAGGGTGAAAAAAATAAAAATCTATTAATTCTTACAGAAATTAAAATCTTCACATTATTTTTTGTTGTAGGATTTATTTTTTGGTTAAAATTTTCTCCAGTCTATAGATTTGGTATAATTTACTTTTTATCCTTAATTTTTTTGATTACACTTCCTATTTATAAAAATAAAGGATTTTCAAAAAAATTATTTATAAGTTTATTATTTGTTTTTATATTTTTTAATTTTACAAAAAATGTAATTAGAATTTCAAATGAAGATCAGATTTTTTTTGGGATAAAAAAAATAAAAAATGATTATTTTGAATATTTTGAAAGTCAAAATGATTACATATCTGTTTATAAACCAGATACTCAAAAAAATAAACAAAATGGATGGCAAGGAAGATTGTGCTGGGATATAAAATTTTTATGTTCTTATAGTCCAATTGATATAAATAAAAAGAATGGCTATTTATTTATTAATAAATTAAATAATTAGTTTATGATTGAAAAAAGTTCATTTAAGTTATCTATTGTAATTCCCTGTTATAATGAAATTCATACAATTGAAAAAATTATCAACAAAATAGAAAAAAGTTTAAATACTTATAAATATGATAATTTTGAAATAATAGTTGTTGATGATTTTTCAACAGACGGGACAAGAGAAAAACTAAATCAAATTTCTGAAAATAAAAATATTAATATTTTTTTGCATAGCGAGAATCAGGGTAAAGGTGCTGCAGTTAAGTCTGCAATTAAACTTGCAAAAGGTGACTTAATAATAATTCAGGATGCTGATTTAGAATATGATCCTTATGATTACGATAGATTGCTGACACCTTTTTTTGAGACTGATGCTGATGTTGTTTATGGTTCTAGATTTATTGGTGGTGGTAAATATGTAAGGATACATTTTTTTTGGCATTATTTAGCTAATAAAATAATTACATTTATTTGTAATTTATTTACTAATCTTAATTTAACAGATGTTGAAACAGGTTATAAAGTTTTTAAAAGTTCCTCTATTAAAAATATAAATTTAATTGAGAAATCATTTTCATTTGAACCAGAAGTAACAATAAAGCTTGCCAAAAAAAAATATAAATTTTTTGAGGTTCCAATAAGCTACAACGGAAGATCTTATGATGAAGGTAAAAAAATACAGTTTAAAGATGCATTTATTGCCTTAAAAGCTATCTTAATTTACTCAATTAAAGGTTAATAAATTAATTTTATATTTAGCAAATAAATTATCTTTGACTAAATCTGAACTTTATGTATAAAGCATTTGCCTGGTGATTATTGCGAAGAGGTTATACCCGATCCCATTCCGAACTCGGAAGTCAAGCTTTTCTGCGCCAATGGTACTTTGTCTTAAGACATGGAAGAGTAGGAC
>MDTG01334015.1_pt1 | contig 40627 bp, 35 predicted proteins | sample 811421 | NCBI WGS metagenome assembly MDTG01 (sample SAMN05326645, study PRJNA326480) | marine metagenome | isolation source: seawater | place: Pacific Ocean: South East | collected 2011 | reverse complement strand
CCGCGGCGCGCTCAGCACGGCCGCGAGTTCCGCCAGCGAGGCAACGGCATGCGCACCGTCGCGCTGCAGGCCGGCGGTGGCCGCCGTGTCCCGGTCGTAAACGACGCAGTGGTGGCCGTCGTGCAGCAGGCGCCGCACCATGTCGCCTCCCATGCGGCCGGCCCCTACCATGGCAACGTGCATGCGCGGCTCCCTCGACTCAGACGATGTAACGGTTCCAACCGGCGTAGGACTCCCGGATGGCACCCCTGGGCAGGGCCAGCGCCATGAGCAGCAGGCCGCTCAGCACGCCGTTCCATACGGACAGGGTGGAGCCGACGCCGTCCAGCGCCCAGGGAGCGGCCACGAGCCAGAGACCGAGCGGCACGTTCAGCCAGCGCACGCTGCGCCCGACCTCGGAGCACGCAATGATCGAAAACGTCACCACCAGCGCACCGATCAGGTGATCACTGTCCGCCATCGATCCGCTGTTGCCTACCGTCACCCGGGAAAACATCAGCCAGGCGCCGAGCACGGTGCTGAGCGCCAGCGGCGGCGGCAGGGTCATGCCGCGGGCACCCTCTCTGGCCCAGCCGCCCCAGGAGTCACCCATCCCGGCGGAGCGATCCTCGCCGCCTCCTGCCATGGCATCGCCGGTCCAGAACGTGCGCCAGAAGGGCTTGCCCTGGCGGCGCGCCCACACCAGGAACTGGCCCATGGCCACGAATTCGTCCAGCGAGTACGGAATCATCACCAGCATGGCGATCGCGGCTACCCAGCACAGGGTGCACCACGTACCGATGGTGATCGGCTGGATGATGACGAAGAAGATACTGGTCACGCCCAGCGGCACGATGAGCACTGCGAGCGCCAGCACCATCCAGGGCATCGTGCGCCAGCGGTCCTTGCCGCCCATGAAGGTCATCACCAGCTCGAGCATGTAGACCACCGCGCCCAGCCCGGCGTCGGCGATGGGCCAGGCCTTGGAAACATCGGAGGTAATGATCACTTCGGTGCCGTCGCCGAAGAACGGGTCCCAGGCGCTGTCCGTGTAACCGAGCTGATAGGCGGTCATGTAGCGCGCGATGAAAAAGCCGATCAGTGCCAGAACCGCGATGGGCATGCGCTGAACCCAGCTTGCCGGCGTGTAGGCCCAGCCCGGCGGAATGTCGGGACCGCCCATCATGCCGGCCATGCTCATCCCCGGCATCATCGGGATCAGCACGGCCAGGGCGATCACCAGCGCGCCGACCAGGGTCGCGTTCGTGTACGCGGCGGCCAACGGCGCCCAGAATATCAGCGGGGCGAACAGCAACCAGGTTCCCACGGCCGCGTTGGCCCACTGCGCCCATGGAAAGCGGCGGTCGTAGTTCGCGGCCAACGCGCTGAACACGACGATCAGTACGCCGCTCACCACGTCGCTCCAGGCCATGGCCAGGTTGCGCCACTCGAAGGACGGCAGGTCGCGCTCGGCCAACACCCTGAGCTGATTGGCATCCGGCACGAAATCGCTCAGGTAGCCGAGGGTGAACGGCGAAGTGATCAGCCACACGCCGAGGATCATGCTCAAGTGATGCGGCCACAGCATACTGCGGTGGTCCGTGACCATCATGCCCCCGTCCTGTACGCCGGTAGACGCACCGTGGCCGTGTGCATGATGATGGTGGCCGTGGTGGGCTTCTTCGGCATCGTGCCCGCCACGCCCGCTCCCCGCACTCGGCGGCGTCGCGGCTTCGGGAGAGCGATCGGTCATGAGCGTGCGTCTCCCGGTTGCTTTGGGTGCTCGCCATCGCGCAGCGAGCGCGGCGGCTCGAGCCCGTTGTCCCGGTACCAGGCGAGTGGATCGGCCTGCAGTGCGGCCACCATCTTCGGCAGCGTGTCGTGCAGAGAGCGCCGCGGTTCCCAGCCGAGCAGCGTGCGTGCCCGGGAAATGTCCAGCGCGTAGTGATCGTTGGCACGGTCGATCATCCATGGCTTGATGAACGGATCCTGGCCCGGCAGGTGATCCTGGATCCAGGCGCCGACTTTGGCGATGGGGCCGGGCACGTCGTGGGTTTCCCGCGAGTTGCCGTGAATGAGCCGGAACAGGGTGTGCTGGAGCTCGTCGTAGCTGAGCGTCTGCGGCTCACCGAGCAGGATGGCCACCTGCTCCGGCAGCTCGTCACGACGCAGTACCGTCGCCTCGAAGGCATCCACCAGGTCGTCGAGGTGGATGAAGGATTGGCCGTGGGCCGTCTCGCCGGAGTACAGGTGACCGGCAAGCTGACGCTCGTAGATGCGCTGGATCTGATGGGCCAGCGGCGGCGAGTGGCACGCGTCGTCATACACGCCGGCGATCCGCAGGAAGACCGCCGGCACGTCACCCCGCTCCTCCCGAATCAGCGCTTCCGTGCGCACCTTGGATTCCGGGTACGCCCACGTCGGACCGATGGGCGACTCTTCGGTGAGGTAGAGACCCGGCTCGCCGGGAGCATGCACCAGCATCGTGCTGGCGAATACGAACTGGCGCACCTCGAAGCCGTCCCGCAGCCCGCGCAGCAGCCGCCGGGTGCCTTCGACCGTCACTTGTTCGTACAGTGGGTGGCGGTCCCCGGAAAAATCGTAGTAGGCGGCGAGATGCACCACCGAGGCGACCCGATGTCCGTGGTGTTCACCGAGCACCCGCAGCCCTTCCGAGACGCTGGCATCCGAGGTGACGTCCACCGGGATGAACTCGCAGCCCGGCTGGGGTACGGCCGGCGCTTCCCGATCGAAACCGACGACGTTGTCGAAACGCTGTCGCAGCCGGCGCATCACCGCCGTGCCGATGCGCCCGCTGGCACCTGTGACGAGGACGATGTCGCCGGCACCGCTCATGGTTCGCTCCTGATTGCCGTGTAACGAGCGGCCACCGTACGACCTGTATGCAGCTACCAGGTCAAGCGCCCCAGCGCTTGCCGATTTCCGGACAAGCCTGTAGGAGCGGCCTCCAGGCCGCGATGCATCCCAAATCCCAAGCGCATCTGCAAGACCCGCACACTAACGGAACCGGGAAACTGACGCAGTTCGACAACGAGAATTCGATGTTCCGGTGGAAACCGCCGAACGGCAGCGCCGGCTTCCACTCGTAGCGGGTCAGCGCGGACTCGTCGACGCTGGGCAGGACGCTGATTCAATGCGTGAACAGCCTACGCAGGCGCGACTCGTGCGTCTCCCGGATCACGTTCCGCCGTGTCGGCCAGTCGCCGCCGACCTTCTTCGCTCGACAATCCTCGGCTCTGATGAGTCACAGCCCGGGACGGCGGTAGCCGCTCTCGCGCCTGCCCTTGCTCAACACGATCTGCCACAGCTGAATGTCGCGAGCGCGAAACGCACCGGCACACGCCAGCAGGTAGAAATTCCACATGCGGCGGAACCGATCATCATAACGATCACCAAGGTCACTCCAGGCCAGATTCACCCGTTCATGCCACGTCATCAGGGTCTGATCGTAGTCGGTTCCGAAATTGTGCCAGTCTTCCATCACGAATCGGGACTCGATTGCCCGACCGATCTGGGCAACAGACGGCAGCATGCCGTTGGGAAATATGTAACGGTGCAGCCACGGGTCTGTGGAATTCACCGAAGCGTTGCTGCCGATCGTGTGCAGCAGCATGAGTCCGCCGTCGCGCAGCAGGCCGTGGCACTTGCGGAAGAACACGTCGTAGTTCCTGCAGCCGACATGCTCGAACATTCCGACGGAAACGATTCGGTCGAATCGGCCGTCAACGTCCCGATAGTCCTGGCAACGGATCTGGACCGGTGCGTTCCCCAGGCGCGACACCGCCCAAAGGTACTGCTGATCAGAGATCGTGAGCCCGACGACGCTCACGCCGTGTTCCTCGGCAGCATATCTGGCCAACCCGCCCCAGCCACAGCCGATATCGAGCAGCTTCATGCCGGGCTCGAGCTCGAGCTTTCTGCAGATGAGCTCCATCTTGTCGCGTTGCGCCTGCTCCAGCGTCCCCGCCCGCTCCCAGAAGGCACAGGAATAGTTCATGTACGGATCCAGCATGGATTCGAACAGATCGTTGCCGATGTCGTAGTGCCGTTCTCCGACCGTTCGCGCCCGGCGGCGGGTCTGAAGGTTCTGCACGCGTGATCGCCAGTTCAGGAAGCGGCGCGCCCAGGTACCGGCAATGCGCTGATCCAGGGCACCATGGAGCAGGCGCGCGACCAACTGATCGATGCGCTCACACTCCCACTGGCCGTCCATATACGACTCACCCAGCCCGAGCGACCCCTGGCGAAGCCACCGCTCCGGGGCGCGCGGGTCGATGAGCTGGATGTCGAACTCGCAAGCCCCGTTCAGGGTCACTCCGCAGTCGGCCAGCAGGGACTGTACCTTTCCCGCTCCCGGTTTCCGCAACGCTCGTGCAGGCTCGTCGCCGATCAGAACAGTCATGCAAAATCTCCCTATGTCGGTCTGGCTAAGTCGGTCTGGTCGATACGGAAATGCTAAGACCTCAATCCCGCTCACAGGTCAAGAGGGCGGAAATTGCACCGGAAGTGCATTCCGGCGAGCGCTATCGTTTCTCGGATAGATCGCACCCGAGCAGACGGTCCCACCAGGGGACGTTCATACCGTGGCGAACGCGGTGGAGCCTCCACAACACAGGAACCGCGTGAAAGAGAAGACGCGCCAGATTGATCGTCCTCGCGTGCCGGGACCGCCCCTTGACCTGGTAGCTGCATACAGGTCTTACAGTCGCGCGACTCAATCGGGAGGATCTGCCATGCAAAGCGTCAGGGTGGGGGTCAACGGCTACGGAGTCATCGGCAAACGCGTGGCCGACGCGGTGCGCCGGCAGCCGGACATGGTCCTGGTGGGCGTCGCCGACGTCGCCGCCGACTATCGGACGCGCACGGCCGGTACGTTGGGCATCGACCTGTACGCCGCGGGCACGGAAGCCATGGCCACCATGAAGGCCGCGGATTTATCCGTGGCCGGAACACTCGACGATCTGCTCGGTCAGGTCGACGTGATCGTCGACTGCACCCCGAAGCGCTTCGGCGCCGAGAATCGGGCACGCTACGCCGAGGCTGCCGTCAAGGCCGTGTTCCAGGGCGGCGAGGCCCACGAGCTGACCGGGCACTCGTTCGTGGCCCAGGCCAATTACGCCAGCGCGCTGGGTCGCGACAGCACGCGCGTGGTTTCCTGCAACACCACCTCCATCGTCCGCACCCTTGGCGCGCTGGATCGGGCAGGGTTGCTCGAGCGCGCCCGCGGCACGCTGGTGCGGCGGGCATCCGACCCCTGGGAGGGGCATCTCGAAGGCATCATGAACACCGTCATCCCCGAGCCGGTCATACCCAGCCATCAGGGTCCGGACGCACGAACCGTGATGCCCGACCTGGACGTCGTCACCATTGCAGTGAAGGCCGCTCACAACCTCAGCCATCTGCACACGTGGTGCGTCGAGCTGACGCGCGCCGCGAGCCGGGAGGAGGTGCTCGATGCCTTCCGCGCCGCGCCCCGCATCGCCTTCGTGCGCATGGCGGACGGCCTCGCGGCCCTGAACAGCACGGCCACGCTGATGCAGGATCTGGGGCGGCCGCGGGGCGATCTGTGGGAGGTCGCGCTTTGGGAGGACGGGCTCGCCGTTCACGGCAACGAGGCGTTCTACACCTACCAGGTCTTCAACCAGGCCATCGTCATTCCGGAGACCATCGACGCGATTCGCGCCCTGGCCGGCAGCGAGCAGGATGCGCAACGATCCATCGCCCTCACCGACGGGTCCCTGGGGCTGGTCGGCGACTTCTTCGGCGGCGTTGGGCAGCCGCGCTGACATGAAATCCAGCGCCACGCTGCGACGGCTGTGCGACTGCACGCCGGCCGAGAAGACGCTGTACACCAGCTATCTGCTGGTGGTCGGACTCGGCTACCTCATGGCCATGGTCTATCTGTACACCAGCCACGCCGGCCACGACCAGCGCCCCGGCGTGTCGCTGGAGGACGTCGCGGCAAACTACTACGGCAATCGCAGCGGCACCCGCCTCGAGGCGGCCATTCGCGGGCCGATGGCCGGATACATCAGCGCGGAGGACCGCACCGAGGTCGTGGCCTGGCTGAAATCGGGGGCGAGCCGGGCCGACTACCAGGTGAGCGTCGAGCCCATTCTCGAACGATCGTGCACCGGGTGCCACAACCCCCGGTCCGGCCTGCAGGTTCCGGATCTGACCAGCTACGCCGCCGTGCAGCAGGTCGCCGAGGTGGATCTCGGGGAATCCCTGCACACGCTGATGAAGCTCTCTCACATCCATCTCTTCGGCATTGGCCTGCTGCTGTTCACCGTCGGCATGATCTTCCGGCTGGCGGAAATGCGCGGCTGGATCAAGGTGTCTCTCATCGCGCTGCCGTTCGCTGCCATGCTCGCGGACATCCTGGCCTGGTTCCTGACCAAGCAGGACCCGGTGTATGCCACCGTCGTGGTCATCGCCGGCGGTCTACTCGGCCTGAGCCTGACGCTGCAGATCCTGCTGTCGCTGTGGCAGCTCTGGGTTCCGCCGCGAGGCGCACCGCGGGAAGCCGAATGAGTTACGCCTACGCCCTGTGGAGTGGGCTGCTGCTGGCCATCTGGCTGCTGGTGTTCGCCGGACTGACCTCCTCCGCCGGGCGCCGCCAGATGCTCGTGACCAGCGCTCTGACCGCTGCGTTGGGCCTAACGGAACCCCTGTTCGTGCCGGAGTACTGGAATCCACCGACGCTGTTCGACCTGGCGCAGCGTACCGGCTTCGACCTGGAGAGCCTGATTTTCGCATTCGCCGCCGGCGGCCTGGCGGGCTCTCTCTACGAATGGCTGTTCCCGGTACGGCATCGCAGCGTGCCGGATGCCGAGCGCCTCGGCCGCGGTCACCGTTGGCACGGCCTCGCGCTGGTGTCTCCAGCGGTGGTGTTTCTGCCGCTCTACCTCGTCGACATGCTGAATCCGATCTACGCCGTGATCGTCGCGCTGGCGCTCGGCGGCACGTTCACCGCCTGGTGCCGCCCGGACCTGCTCCCGAAGATGCTCACCGGCAGCGTGTTGTTCGGCGCGCTGTACTTCCTTTTCTTCGTCAGTCTGGTGTGGGTGCATCCCGCTTACGTCGAGCAGGTGTGGAATCTTGCCGGCCTCTCCGGCGTGCTGCTGCTCGGGGTCCCGCTCGAGGAAGTGCTGTTCGCCCTCGGCCTGGGATTCCTCTGGTCCGGAGCTTACGAGCACCTGCTCTGGTCGCGCGCGGCGCGCTGAGCCGCTCTGTGTCACCCGGACCAGACCCCAATCGGGTCCCGCCGCACTAAGAACCGGCGAGCATGGCTGCAGCGGCGGCGTCTGCGAAGCAGGCCCCCGACAGGCCGACCAGGCGACTCGCCGGCAGCTCCGGATCACCGTTCAGAAACCGCGACAGCACATCGCCTTTGGCGCCGCCGGTCACCAGCCACACGCGATGGCGTGCGCGCGCCAGACACGGCAGGGTCAGCGTCAGACGCCGGGTGCCCTGATAGCTTTCGGTGGCGGCGACGTCGGCATCCGCGTCGAGCACCGGATCACCGGGGACCAGTGAGGCCGTATGCCCATCCTCACCGAGGCCGAGATGTACGACGTCGAGCATCGCAGGACGTCCTGCTGCGGCCTCCAGCCGGGCCGCATAGGCAACGGCCGCTTCGTGCAGATCGTCGGCAACCGGCATCGGCCGCAGCCCGGACCATCCTGCCGGCGCCTGGTTCGCCAGCCGCGCCCGCAGTGCCGTCAGATTACGCAGCGCACTTCCCTCCGGCGCAACGCGCTCGTCGACCTGGAAGATGCTCACAACCGGCCACGGCAACCGTTGCTTTGCAAGCGCATCGAGCAGCGACGCCGCCGTCGCGCCGCCGGATAGTGCCAGCGTGCAGGTGCCGCGCCGCGCCGCGGCCTGACGAAGCAGACGAGCGATGCAGACGGCGGCCGCGTGCGCGGCAGACGAAGACCCCGGACGCACCACCACCCTCATCGAACTGCGGCCCTGACCGTCCATCACGTCCGCTTCTTCCTGGACACCGGACGTTCTCTCAGCCGCGCAGCGGATTGAACAATCGTACGCCGGGGCGTTTGAACAGCCCCACCAGAGTCACGCCGGCGAGAAAGCCGCCGACATGGGCGCCGAATGCCACGCCACCACTACCGCTGTCAGCGAATGCATTGCTCAGCAGCTGCAGCCCGAACCAGCCGAGCAGAACGAGCTGCGCCGGCCAACGCACGGTGTAGAGAAAGAATCCGAGCGGCACCAGTACCAGCACCCGGGCTCTCGGAAACAGCAGCAGGTAGGCGCCCAGCACACCGGAGATCGCACCGCTCGCCCCGATCATCGGCACGACCGAATGAGGATCGGGCAGCACCTGAGCGAAAGCCGCCGCGATCCCGCAGGTCACGTAAAACACGGCGAACCTGCCGTGACCCATGGCATCCTCGACGTTGTCGCCGAAGACCCACAAAAACAGCATGTTGCCGATCAGATGCATCCAGCCGCCGTGCAGGAACATGGAGGTCAGCACCGTCACCTCCGCGGGAACGATCGCCAGCTCGGCGGGCAGGGCATGGAGACCGAACAGCACGCCGGGAATCAGGCCCAAGGCATAGACCGCGGTCTCGAAGCCCGCGGGTGGCAGCGACCACTGCCAGAGAAACACGGCCGCCACAGCGGTCAACACGCCTACCGTCACCACCGGCGGGGTCGCCGACGGATTGTCGTCGCGGAGCGGAATCACGACCGTGCCGGCTGGCAGGTGGCGACCCCGGTCATCGCTGCGTCAATGGGCTCGCCGCAACGCGGTGGGCTCCGCGCCCGGTGCACCGGCCAAAGCGGCGAAATCGGTGTCCACGCTCAGCAGCACGGGCTCGACGATGCCGAACCGATGCCGCGCGGCCTCGACCACGGTGCCTGCCGGGACCCGGACGCCGGCATCGACGATCACGTTCACGAGACGGCAGCCCTCGCCGATCGAAGCCCGGGGAAGCACGACGGCGTTGACCAGCTCGCTGCCGGGACCGACCCGGGCACCGCCGCACACGACGGACCGGCTGACGCTGGCGCCGCCGGCGATAGAGCCGTGAGCGAGCAGCGAACCGTTGCGCCGAGCCGCCGCCCAGGCGCGCGCCCGGGCGGGCCGGCCAAGGCGGTCGAACGGCAGAACCGGCCAGTCCTCGCCGGCGAGATCCAGTCCCGGGATACCATCGAGCAACTCCAGATGGGCTCGCCAGAACGCGGCGGTCGTGCCCACGTCCCGCCAGTAGCCGGCGCCGAGGCCGACGTGTTCGGTGAAGGGATACGCCAGAGCGCTGGCACCAGCGACGAGCCGTGGGATCAGATCGCGGCCGAAGTCATGGGTAGAGTCCGCCGATCGGGCATCGGTCCGGAGCAGCCGGCCCAGCAGGTCGCGATCGAAGACGTAGATTCCCATGGACCCCAGCGCCCTTCCCGGCCGACCGGGCACGGCTTCCGGTCGTGCCGGCTTCTCCGAGAAGCGCCGTATCCGATTGGTGCCGTCCACCGTCATCACCCCGAACTGCCGCGCCTCCGCAATGGGCACCTCGATGCATCCGACCGTTACGTCGGCACCGCCGGCAACGTGGGCCAGCAGCATGGGCCGATAGTCCATCCGATAGACGTGATCGCCGGCGAGAACCAGCACCAGACGACGGCCGAATGCTTCGATGGCTCCCCAGTTGCGGTACACCGCGTCCGCGGTGCCCCGGTACCCGGCCGAATCCGCCAGCGCCGCCGCGCGCCAGACGTCGATGCGGGCGGGCGCCGGGGACGAGCCGGCCAACCAAGCGTGCTCGAGGTGACGTACCAGCGATGCATCCCGGTACTGGGTCGGCACGCCGATCTGCGTCACGCCGGAGTTCACGCAATTCGACAACGAAAAGTCGATACTCCGATACAAACCGCCGAACGGCAACGCCGGCTTGCACTGATGACGGGTCAATGGCCCGAGGCGCTCGCCCCGGCCGCCGGCCAGCACCACCGCGGTGGTGTCTTCGGCCAGGGCCTGCGGGTTTTGGTGTTCCGAAGGTTCCATCTTCACGAGCCTCCCGCTCGGTTCACCGGACGCGCGGTTTCCGCCGCGCCCTCGTTCGATGCATGAACCGGGAGGTTACGACCTGAATGCCGCACACAAGTCAAGGGGCCGGCAAGCTGTCCAGCGGCACACCCAGCACCAGACCGGCCACGAACGCGAATCCGTAACGCCGCGCATGGGCAAACGCGGGAGCCGTGTACCAGAGAGGCCAGATGCGCGACGGATACTCGGCAGGGCAACGGCGCGGCCGGGGCACGCGCAGAACCCTCACCATCCGCCACGCTGGCGGCAGTGCGCAGTACGCGAGCAGCGTGGTCCACGGCACTGCGCCGGCGAACACGGACGCGGCCAGGCCGACGTACTGGAGGACGGCCAGGACCACGACGACGCGTCGAGCCGCGGCGTCGCCGATGCGCACCGGCAACGTGCGCACGCCCTTCGCGCGGTCGAATTCGAGCTTGTCGATGTGTTTCGCCAGGACGACCATGGCCGGCGCCAGCGCATACAGCGTGCCGGCCCCGGCCGCCCCCCAGGACCAGTTGCCCGCCGTCGCCACGAAGACGCCGCCAACCATGAGGGGGCCCCAGACCAGCAATACGGCAAGCTCACCGAGGCCACAGCCCTTGAGCGGCCAGGTGTAGGCCAACGACAGCAACACGCCCCCAACGAGGGGCCACAGCACGGCATCACCGACCCCGAGCCATAACCAGACCCCTATGGACATCGCAGCCGCCCCGGTGCAGACGAACACCGTGAGCAGCCCGCGCGCCGTGAGCAGGCCGTCTGCCACTGCGTGCGCCCCATAGTGACGGCGGAAGTAGTTGCCGCGATCGACGCCACGCCGCCAGTCGACGAGATCGTTGAGCTGATTGTTGGCAGCATGGGCGAGCAGCAGACCGAGGACGGCGAGCGCCCACAGCCCCGGACGGAACCTGCCGGCCAGCATGGCCCACGCACCGCCGATGGCTGCGGAGGACAGCGTCATGGGCAGGACCGCCGCCCGCGAAACGATCAGCCAGCGCGTCAGCGAATTGGTGGCAGCCCAGGCTTCGACCGAAAAACGGGGCACGCCGCGAAGGGCCTCGATGCAGGAGACGGCCCGCGCCGGCCGCGGTTCGCTCCGTCGTGATCCACTCGGTCTCACCTGACCGCTACCCAGTCCCGGGACGCGTCAACACCTTCAAGGATCGGCTCCGCAGCACCCACGCGCCATCCCCGAGCGGTGCTTCTGGGCGACCATCAGACGCCTCGGACACCGTGTCGATTTCTACCTGCCAGGCATCGGCGCTCCACCCCGCCGGCACGGTGAACGCCACGTCACGCGCTTCAGGGTTGAACAGCAGGCACAACTGTCCGCGCCCTGCGCCATCCGCGATCACGCAGCCGAAGGCGCCGGCATTGTGCCAGTCGGGCCGCCCGCCGGACGGATCGAACCAGGTGAGCTCCTCGTCCGTATAGAACCGACCAACCCGCAGGATGGCCTGGCGTTTGCGAAATTCGATCATGCGAGCGGCGAACTCGAACACCGAGCGATGGCTGTCCAGACGCCGCCAGTCGTACCAGGACACGTGATTGTCCTGACAGTACGCGTTGTTGTTGCCCGATTGGGTGCGGCGGAACTCGTCTCCCCCCAGCAGCAGCGGCACACCACGCGACAGCAGCAACGTCGCCAGCAGGTTCCTGATCTGGCGCCGGCGCATCGACTCGATCGCGGGATCGTCCGTTTCGCCCTCGACGCCATGATTGGCGCTCAGATTGTGATCGCTGCCGTCCCGGTTGCTCTCACCATTGGCTTCGTTGTGCTTGTCCCGATAGCTCACCAGGTCGTTCAAGGTGAAGCCGTCGTGGCAGGTGACGAAGTTGATGCTGTGCAGCGGCTGCTTGCCGGCATGTCGATAGATGTCGGCGCTGCCGCAAAGCCGGCTCGCGAACGCCCCGGCCATGCCGCCATCGCCCCGCCAGTAGCGGCGCACGTCGTCCCGGAAACGGCCGTTCCATTCGGAGAAGCGCTGTCCCGGAAAGCTGCCCACCTGGTAGGCGCCGCCGGCATCCCAGGCTTCCGCGATCAACTTGACCCGATGCAGGATCGGATCCTCCGCAATCCGCTCGATCAGCGGCGGATCGGCCAGCAACTCGCCGTGCTCGCCGCGGCCGAGCACCGACGCCAGATCGAAGCGGAAGCCATCAACGTGCATCTCGGTGGTCCAGAAGCGCAGACAGTCGAGCACGTGATCGCGCACCACCGGGTGGCTGCAGTTGAGGGTGTTGCCGCAGCCTGAGTAATTCAGATATCGGCTACGCTCGGCGGGATCGAGAAGGTAATAGAGGCCGTTGTCGAGCCCGCGGTAACTGAGGGTGGGTCCGTCCGCATCGCCTTCGGCCGTATGGTTGAACACGACATCGAGAATGACCTCGATGCCGGCTGCGTGCAGCGCCCGCACCATGGTCTTGAACTCTTCGACCTGGCAACCTGGGTACGCTCGCGTGGAGTAGGCTTCCTTCGGCGCGAAGAACGCGGCGGTATTGTAGCCCCAGTAGTTGCGCAGCCGCCGGCCGGTCGTCACATCGATGGGCATAGAGGCATGCTCGGGGAACTCCTGCACCGGCATCAGTTCCAGCGCGGTGATCCCGAGCGACAGGAAGTAAGGGATCTTGTCGATCACCCCGAGAAACGTTCCAGGGTGGGTCACGCCGGAGGACCCGTCGATGCTGAAGCCGCGCACGTGGGTTTCGTAGATGATCGTATCTTCCCAGGCATGCCCCGGGGGACAATCGTTCTGCCAGTCGAACTCCTCGGTTTGCGGCACCAGGCACCTGACGCCGGCGACCGCGGGCTCGACGTCTTCGCCGTCGGCCCAATGCGCCGTTCCCACCAGCGCCTCGGCACAGGGGTCGAGCAATACCTTTGCGGCATTGAATCGGTGCCCGCGGTCCGGCTCGTACGGTCCAGCCACCCGCCATCCGTAGGCCGCTCCCGGCGGCAGTCCGGTCACGGCCACGTGCCACACGTCGCCGGTCCGCTGGCACGCCGGATCCAGGTCGACGACCCGGCGGACCGTGGCCGGCGAATCCGCCGAGCACAACAGCAGCGACACGCCGGTAGCGTGGCGGCTGAAGACGGCGAAATTCCAGCCGTGCGCGGTCATCGAGCAGCCGAGCGGCATCGGCCGTCCGGGCAGCGTGTCGAGGTTCCAGCCCCCCTCAGCCATGCGCCACGATCGCCCGCATGACGTCCCGACGGCTGATGACCCCCACCAGCCGGCCTTCCTCGACCACCGGGTAACGCCGGTACGCGACGGTGATGAAACGCTGTGCGAGGCTCAGGACGTTGGCATCCGCCGCGACCGTCGCCACGTCACGGCTCATGAACTCCTCCACGCGGCCGGCCTCGCGCTCGTCGTGATAGCCGGAAATCACCAGCGTCTCCAGACAGTCGCGCTCCGTCAGCATACCGACCAGAGTGCCGAAAGCGTCGATCACCGGCGCACCGGACACCCGCCGGGACAGCAGCAGGCGCATGGCCGCGAGCACATCCATGTCGGGGCGCAACGTCAGCACGTTGGTACTCATGAAGTCACCCACCCGCAGATTCTGCGGCAGCATCATCGCGCACATGAGCGCCTCTCATTGAAGTTCATTGCAACCCGTGGGCCAGCCAAAGCGCCGAACTTCCTTCCGCGACAGCGGCGGAACTCCGGCGCGCTGGAGGCTCCCACGGAGCTGGCTGGTGGAAGCGCCCTGGCGCACGACTCAGCCGGCCCGCCGACGGCCGCGCCGCCGAGACGGCTCCGCGGCGCCGAAATCGTCGAATGCGATCTGCGCGTCGTCGACCCCGAGGTCCTTCAGCAACCCGATCACCGCCGCGTTCATCACCGGTGGTCCGCAAACGTAGTACTCGCAGGTTTCCGGCGCGGGGTGATCCTGCAGGTACCGGTCGTAGAGCACGTCGTGAATGAAGCCACAGGCGCCCTCCCACCGATCGCCGGGGAGCGGGTCGGACAGGGCGACGTGCCACGTGAAGTTGTCGAAGCGTGCGGCAAGGTCGTCGAACAGCTCGGCATAGAACAGCTCTCCGAGACTGCGCGCGCCGTACCAGAACGACAGGGTCCGGTCGGTGCCGATTCGAAGAAGCTGATCGAGAATGTGCGAACGCATGGGCGCCATGCCGGCGCCGCCGCCGACGAACACCATCTCCCGCTCCGTCTGCTGAGCGAGAAACTCACCGAACGGGCCTGTCAGAGCGACCCGGTCACCTTCGCCGCGCTTGAACAGGTAAGACGATACGATGCCGGGCGGCACCTGGCGGTCGGCATCCGCCGGCGGCGTGGCGATGCGGACGTTCAACATCAACTGGCGCCCTTCGCCGGGGTAGTTCGCCAGCGAATAGGCGCGGGATTCCGTCGCATCGCTCGTCGACCGGTAGCGCCAGAGGTCCAGCCGGTCCCATTCCGGGCGGTACGCCTCGTCGATGACGAAATCCCGAAAGTCGACTTTGTGCGGAGGCGCCTCGACCTGAACGTAGTTCCCGGCACGAAATTCGAAAGCCGCGTCCGGCGGCAGATCGAGAACCAGCTCCTTGATGAAGGTGGCGACGCTGCGGTTGGAGCGCACCACGCACTCGTAGCGCTCGATCCCGAGGACCTCGGCCGGAACGCGGATGTCGAGCGGCTGCTTGACCACGAGTTGACAGGCCAGACGCTCGTGGGCGGCAGCCTGGCGCGGCGTGACAAGTGCCCGTTCGGTAGGCAGCAGCGCCCCGCCGCCCTGAAGCACCTTGACCCGGCACTGGCCGCAGGTGCCCCGCCCGCCGCAGGCGGAGGGCAGGAACAATCCGTGATCGGCGAGGCCTGCGAGCAGCGTCCGCCCGACGCTGATCGGCAGCAGCCGTTCACCACCATTGACGTCGACCTCGACGTCGCCACTTGCCACGAGTACGTAGCGCGCAGCGACGACGAACACGGTCAACACCATCACGATCGCGGCGAACGCCGTTACGGCTACGGTCAGCTCAGCCATGCCCGATCCCTGCCCATCAGAAACGAAGCCCGGAGAACACCATGAACCCCATGGCCATGAGGCCGGCGCAGATGAAGGTGATGCCCGCACCCTGCAAGCCCGCCGGCACGTCGCTGTAACGCAGCTTGAGACGCAGACCGGCCAGCACCACGATGGCCAGCGCCCAGCCGACACCGCTGCCGAATCCGTAAACCACGCTTTCCGTCAAGGTGTAGCGACGCTCGGCCATGAACAGCGAAGCGCCCAGGATCGCGCAGTTGACGGCAATCAGCGGGAGAAAGATGCCCAGAGACTGATGCAGCACGGGGAAGAACCGGTCCAGCGCCATCTCCAGCACCTGCACCACGGCTGCGATCACGCCGATGAAGCTCACCAGCGCCAGGAAGCTGAGATCGATGTCGCCATGACCCGCCCACACCAGCGCTCCCGGTCTCAGAACGTAGGCGAGCAGCAGGGTGTTGAGCGGCACGGTCACGGTCATGACCACGATCACCGCTCCCCCCAGACCGAGCGCCGTATCCGTGCGCCGCGACAGCGCCAGGAAGGGGCAGATGCCGAGAAACAACGCCAGCACCAGATTCTCGGTAAAAACCGACTGGGCGAACAGACTGAGATAGCCGCTCACGCGCCCGCCTCGGATCTGTGCACGTGACGGATGCGGAACTCGGGCGCTTCGACCTGCTCCACACGCCAGGTGCGGATCGCCCAGATCATCAGCCCGACGATCAGAAACACCCCGGGCGGCAGAATCATCAGCCCATTCGGATAGTACCAGCCGCCGTCCCGAACGAGGGGCAGCACCGTCAACCCGAAGAAGGTCCCGGAACCGAGCACCTCCCGGATCGCGGCAATGCTCAGCAGGGCGAGGCTGTACCCCAGACCGTTGCCCAGGCCGTCGAGAAAGCTCGCCGTCACGCCGTTCTTCATGGCAAACGCCTCGATCCGGCCCAGGACGATGCAGTTCGTGACGATCAGGCTCACGAACACCGACAGCACCCGGCTGGTGTCGTAGGCGTACGCCTTGAGAATCTGGTCGACCACGATGACCAGAGATGCCACGATGGTCATCTGCACGACGATTCTCACGTTGTCGGGAATCTGCTGGCGAATGGCGCTGATCACGGCGCCGCCGAAGGCGAGCACGCCCGTCACCGCGAGACTCATCAGCAGCGAGGGCCACATGGCGGTCGTCACGGCCAGTGCCGAGCACAGCGCCAGGATCTGGTAGGTAATCGGGTTGTCGTCGATCAGCGGCTCGCTGATCAGCGTCTTCGCATCGGACGTCATGCCTTCTCCTCGGCGCGTTCGCGCAACCGCTGCAGAAATGGCCCGAAGCCGTGATCCCCGAACCAGTAGCGCAACAGATTGGTGACGCCACGGCCGGTCATCGTCGCGCCGCTGATGCCGTCGACCTGGTAGCGCCGCCGGGCTCCGTCGGGCTCCGCGCTGCGGCCCTTGGTCACCTCGATGGCAGGCTCGCCACGCTCGTCGTAGACCCGCTTACCCGGCCACTGCGCCAGCCAGCGCGGGTTGTCGATCTCGCCGCCGAGACCGGGTGTTTCACCATGCCGGTAGAAGCGCAGCCCGACGACGGTGCTCGCGTCGGGCTCGAGGGCGATGTAGCCGTAGAGCGTCGACCACAGGCCGTAGCCGTAGACCGGCAGAATCATCATCTCGAGCGCGCTGTCGTCGTAGAGAAAGTACCCGACCACATAGCGCGGACGGGACTTGATCACCGCGATGTCCAGGGCCGGCGGCACGGCAACGCGCGTAGCCGCGACGCCCGTGCCGCCCTCGCCCAGCACCGCCGCCGCATCCAGATCCGGCGCGAAGTCGCCCGCCGCCAGATCGATGACCCGCGCCTCGATGTCGGCGAACCGTCGCGCCACGTCGCCGCCCGATTCCAGCAGGCCGGCAGCAGCCAGAATGTTCTCCTGGCGGTTCCGCTCTTCGTTGGCCCGCTGCTGTGGGCGCAGCATCATGGCCGAGCCGGCGACGAGCACTGCGCACACCAGGCTGACGAGCGCCGGCACCAGCAGGGTCTTGGCGAGACTGTTCCGGGGCTGACGCCACAGCCATCCCACCCAACCGCCGGCGGATTCCCGTTGCGGCTCAGACATGGCGGCGCGCCTGCTTGCGGACGTGAAAGTGCACGACGACCTGATCGATCAGCGGCGCGAACAGGTTGCCGAACAGAATCGCCATCATCACGGCCTCCGGGAACGCCGGGTTCATGACCCGGACGATCACCGTGAACGTTCCGATCAGCAACCCGAACCACCATCTGCCGACATCGGTCTGAGCCGCCGTCACGGGATCCGTGGCCATGAACATCATGCCGAACGCGAAGCCGCCCAGCACCAGATGCCAGTGCCACGGCAGATCCGCCATCGCTCCGGCCGCGGGGCCCAGCGCGTTGAAGAGCAGAGCGCTGATTGTCATTCCCAGGAAGACCCCGGCGACGATGCGCCAGGAGGCGATACCGGCGTACATGAGAAATGCGCCGCCGAACAGGCAGGCCAGAGCCGAGGTTTCGCCGATCGAGCCCGGAAGGTTTCCGAGGAAGGCGCTCCACCACGTGTAATCCGCCTGCAGCACGCCGCCGAGGCCGGACTCGGCAGCCACGGACAATGGCGTCGCCCGCGTGAAGCCGTCCACGGCAACCCACGGGCCGGTGCCGGAAATCTCTGCTGGGTAGGCGAAGTACAGGAATGCACGCCCGAGCAGGGCGGGATTCAGCAGATTCTTGCCGGTGCCACCGAACACCTCCTTGCCGATGACGACGCCGAAGGAGATGCCCAGCGCGACCTGCCAGAGCGGCACGGTCGGCGGCAGAACTAGGGCATAGAGCAGCGAGGTGACGAGAAAGCCTTCGTTGACCTCGTGGTTGCGCACCGTGGCGAACAGAACTTCCCACGCACCGCCGACCGCGAGCGTGACCAGATAGATGGGCAGGAAGTACAACAATCCGTGCACCACGCTGGCGAGTACCGCCCCGGGCTCGTAGCCCAGGCCGAGCGCGGCCATCACGGCGCCCCGCCATCCCGGCGCCGCCGCCAGGTTCAGCTCGGCCATGGCCAGACTCGCCTGATGACCCGTGTTCCATACCCCGACCAGCGCCGCGGGCGCTGCCGCCAGCACCACCAGAATCATCACCCGCTTGAGATCCGCGCCGTCGCGGACATGGGGCGCGACACGGGTGCGGTCGGCGGGCGTGTAGAGCAGGGTGTCGATCATCTCGAACAGCGCGCCGTAACGCTGCAGGCGACCGCCCTGGGCGAAGTGGGGCGCGAGCCGATCGAGGCTGCGGCGCAGCGCACCCATCAGCCGTTGCGCTCGATCGAGCCCAGCACGTCACGCAGCGCCGGGCCGAACTCGTACTTGCTGCAGCACACGAAAGAACACAGCGCCAGATCCTCCTCCTCGAGTTCGAGGCATCCCAACAAGCGGGCTGTCTCGGTATCACCCACCAGCAGCGCCTTCAGCAGCGGCGTAATCAGGAGGTCGAGGGGCATCACCCGCTCGTAGCTGCCGATGGGCACCATGGCTCGCGGGCTGCCGCGCTGCGACGTACTCATGGGGAAATGCCGGCGGCGAACCAGGCTCGACGCGAACATCCGGCTCGCCGAGAACGTGCGCAATCCGGGTGCCAGCCATCCCAGGAAGCGGCGCCTGGCGATTTCGGGCAGCACGCTCACCTGCTGGTGGTAGCGTCCCAGAAAGGCCACGGGATCCACGGCGCGACGCCCGGAGAGCACGGAACCGGACACCAGCCGGGATGCACCGTCGTGGAGAGCGCCTGCCAGGAGGTCGCGCACGTTCGCGCCCAGGCGTGAGCGCACCAGGCGTGGTTCGCGAACCCGAGGGCCGGCCAGCGCGATCACCCGGCTCGGGTCCAACCGCCCGTCGACGAACAATCTGCCGATGGCGATGACATCCTGGTAGCCGACGTACCAGACCCGCCGGTCTCCCTGTCGCACCGGATGGAGGTGGTGAATGTGGGTACCGGCGAGCCCGGCGGGATGAGGGCCGGCGAATGCCACGGGCTCGATCCGCTCCACGTCCGCGTCGACGTTCGGACCGCCCTCCGCCGCACAGAGGAATACGGTGCCCGCGGTGAGCCGGGTCAGGATCCGCAGACCATCCTGGAAGGCCTGAGGCGAGTCGCCCACCACCACCGCCGGATCGGGCGCCAACGGCTCGGTGTCGATGGCGGTGACGAAAACCGCCGGCGGATCGTCGGCCGCTCCAGGTACCCGGCCGCCAGGTCGCGCTCTGAATGCCATCCACAGGCCGGACTCCAACAGGCGGCGTCGAACCACCGCGCCATCCAGGCCCTCCAGGGCGGAGCGCGGCCACGCCGGGAACGACCGCTCGTCGTCGTCGCCCACTTCCACCACGAGAGACTCGAGCCGGCGTCGCGCCCCTCGATTGACGGCCACGACCGTTCCTCCAGCAGGCGAGGTGATCAGCGCGCCGGGGTTGGCGCCATCCTCGATCAGAGGCTGCCCCAGGGCGACATGATCGCCCTCCGAGACCAGCACGGCAGGTTTCATGTCGACGTAGTCGCTCGCCAGGACGGCCACCGAGCCCACCGTCGGACCATCGTCGATGATCTGTCGCGGCGAGCCGGATATCGGCACGTCGAGCCCCTTTCTGATCCTGACGACCCTCGCCATGGCGACCTGTTCGACTCCTCCGCCGAGTCTCCACCCACGACCAGACGCTACGACCTGTGCGCCGGATGCAGGTCAATACCTCGATGGCGATCCGGCGACGGTCTTCAAGGTGAGTCGCTTCCGGCTCCCTCGGTCAAGCGCGCCGTCGGCTCGGTCCCGAGTGCTGCCACCGCGCGCCCCGACACCAGCCCGTCGATCAGCCTCAGGCAGGCTCGGGGATCCCGCAGGAAGGGGTGATGATCGCTGTCCGGGAAGACGTTCAACCGCCACCACGGGTGGCCGGCAGCGGCGCGTTCGACCGCCGCGAGCGGCGCCATCACGTCACGGCCGCCGTGGATGAACAGGACGTCGATGCGCCGGGGCAGCGATTCGAGGTCGGCGAGGGCATCGTAACGATAGACGACCTCCCACAGCGAGGAGGTGGCGGAACGCCAGTTGTGTTTGACCAGATCCTCGGCCACCTCGCGGGGCACGTGACGGAGGAGATAGGGCAGAAGTCGGCCCAGCAGGCGCCGGGTCATGATGCAGGTGGCGGCCGCCAGGACCACGTTGGTGGCGAGGAACCCGGCACGCATCGGCCCGTGCCGGTAGTGCTCGTAAGCGTCGCGCTGGCCAGTGAAACACGGCATGCCCAGCAACGCGAGCCCGCCGACCCGCTCCGGTTCGCGTGCCGCATAGGCGATGGCCAGCAAGGCGCCGAGCGAATGACCCACCAGCGTCACGCGGCCGTACGGCCGCAGAACTTCGGCCAGCGACTGCACATGGCGCTCCACGCTGTAGCGGGCCCATGGCCGCGGCGAGTCGCCGAAGCCCAGCAGGTCCACCAGAACGACGCGGTAGCGGCGCTCCAATGCGGCGACCCGGGAAGACCAGTAGCGGGTGGTACCGCCGAGACCGGGGAGAAACACGACGGTTGGGCCGTCGGCCAGGCTGCCGCGGACTTCCGCGTGCAACGGGCCGATCACGGGGTCCCTGCGCGGCTGCGATCTGACCCTCGGGCCGTGGCCACCGAGCCCGCCAGCGGCGCCATCGATAACGGGCCCAGAACGGCGAGCAGAATCGTTACGGATACCAGCGCGAGGAACGCGGCGTGCCCCACGTGACCCTGGGCGCTGCCGAGCGTGGCTATCACCAGCGCGACCTCGCCCCGGGGGACCATGCCGAGCCCGATGAGCCAGCGTTCCCGGGCGCCGTTCACCACAGCGCCGAGCAACCCTCCGAGCGTCTTTCCGGCAACCCCGGCGAGGAACAATCCCGCCAGGAGCCAGCCCGCGCCCGGCTCGACGAGGCCACGCCAATCAGCCTGCACGCCGATCATGACGAAGAAGAACGGCATGGTCGCCCACACCAGCGGCTCCAGCACACGGGTCGTTCGCTCGCGCTCGCTGCGCCCCAGACCATCGCCGACACCGAGACCGGCAAAGAATCCGCCCGCCACCGCGGACAGGCCCCAGCGGCTCGTCAGCGCAGCACCCAGAACCACGACAAGCACCGCCCACCCGCCCCGCAGCCACGACCCCGACCGGATATGAAGCCATTTCCAGCGCCGGGTGACGATCCTCGCAATCCAGTACAGCGCGGCAAGCGCGACCAGCGCCTGCAGGACCAGCGCCAGCGTCCCGCCAGCGCCCTGCCCGTCGCCGAACACACCATGGACAGCCGCCAGCAGGTACAGGGCCAGCACGTCGTCGATCACCGCCGCCGCGATGATGATTTCTCCAACGCGATGCTCTACCAGCCCGAACTGCTCCAGCACCTGCACGCTGATGCCGATGCTGGTAGCCGTCAGTGCCAACGCGACGTACCAGCGCTCCGGGACCTCGGAGCCATTCCACCAGGCGACTGCGAAGGCGCCGCCGAAGCTGAACGCGATGCCGAGCAGGGCTACCGCGACGCCGGACCAGCCGGCGTCCTGCAGCCGGTCGACCCCCAGTTCCAGGCCTGCCAGGCCGAGCAGCAGCAGGACGCCGAGCTGACCCAATTGATGCAGCACCGGGCCGTGCTCCACCAGCCCCAATACGGCACCACCCAGCAGCACGCCGAGCAGAACCTGCGCTACCGCGTTGGGAAACCGCCAGCGCTTGCTCGCCCAGCCGAGTGCCGCGCCGAGCAGGAGCACAACCAGCACATCGAGAGCCTCGCTCAGCGGCATCATCAGGCTCCCGACCGCCGGCGCTCCGGCGCGGAAGCTGTCGCGTCCCGGTGACAGCGACACCAGGTGCACTCACAACCCTGGACGGGATCCGCGTGACCCAGCAACGGGCGGCTGGGCAACCACCGGGCAACGGCCAGCTTCCAGGCCGCCGGCGCGTAGATGCGCTGTAACAGCACGCGCGGATCGCCACCCGCCACGGCGCGCCTGATCACGAAACGCCGGCCGCGATCGCCCAGAACCTCGAACAACCGCCGATTGACCAGGCTGACGGCATTGAGCCCAGCGAGGCGTGCGCGCCAGGCGCGATCGTAGGCTTCCGGCGAGCCACCGCCACGCCCGGCCAGGTAGCCGGAAAGCAGCGCGTAGCGCAAGCCGAATCCGAACAGCCCGTCCTGAAATCCGGGGGCTTCGCCGACGTAGAGATGGTCACCGACGGAGGCCGTGGCAACCCGATGAAAGTTGCCGCTGCCGCCGAAGCGTCTGGGGTCACGCCACTGCAATCCCACGGTCCGGCGGAAGAACGCCACGGTCCGCTCGACGTACTGCCGTTCGTTGTGAAAATCGGCGAACATGCAGGTTGCGATCGTGCCGCGCCCACGGTCCACCAGCAGATAGCTGTAGCCGCCCGGCGCCAGCGCTTCCGACATAGCTCCGTAGCAGCCATCGGCCATATCGGTCTCGAACTGATAGCCGGCTGCTATGGCATCCGCCCGATGCGGGCCTTCCGCCACGATGCCGCCCGCCTCGAGCCGCCGCCGACGTTCGCTGAAGTGGATCTCCACGCCGGCCTGGAGCGCCTGGGCCTTCAAGCCCTGGTCCAGCGTACCGGCATCGCTGCCCCGTCGAACCAGATAGAAAATGGGGCGGCCGGAGCGTACCCCGTGAGCCCGCCCACCGGGGTCGAAGCAGACGAACTCGTATACCGGCCGGCAATCGAAGTTCGCGTCGATGCCGACACCGGCCAGTTCGTCGAGGACATCGGTGTCGGACGTCCAGTTCTCCAACCCCTGGAAGTCGCCGTGGAAGCGCATGCCGACATCGGGCCGTTTCTCGTAGACCGTCGCGCGAGCGCCGGCCGCCCGCGCGGCCAGCGCCGCGCTCAAGCCCGAAGGGCCGGCGCCGACCACCTCGAGGGTCGGCGCGTTCACGCGTTCCCCTGCCGGCCCGGTCACCGCCGCAGCGCCTGGGACCGGGCTTCGTCGATGCGCTCGAGCAGGCGATCGTACGCCGCGGTGAACTTCTCCAATCCTTCACGCTCGAGATCGGCCGCCACCCGATCGAGATCGATGCCGCACGCTGCCAGTGCGCGGGTGATCCGCTCGGCCCGAGTCATGGTCGCCTGGAGCCGCCGGGCGGGTTCGCCCCGCTGCCGATAGGCACTGAGGGTGGCCAAGGGTAGCGTGGTCACGGTACTCGGACCGACCAGCGGCTCGACGTACTTGAGTTCCGCGTAGGCCGGATCTTTGGCGCTGGTGCTGGCCCACAGCAGCCGCTGGCGCTGCGCGCCATTGTGCGCGAGCGCCTGCCAGTGAGCGGTGCTCTCCGCCGCCAGGAAGGCCGCGTACGCGCTGCCGGCGCAGGCGAGCGCGGCCTGTCCCCGCAGCCCGGCTGCCATCGTCCCTGGCGTGGCATCGAGCAACGCATCCACGTGCGTGTCGATGCGGCTGAGAAAGAAGCTCGCCACCGAAGCGACGCCGTCGAGCGGAAGACTCCGGGCAGCCCGGTCCACGAGTCCCTGGCGATGGCAGTCGACGACTTCCGCGTACCGCGCCGCACTGAACAGCAGCGTCACGTTGACGTTGATACCGTCGGCGATGAGGACGCGCACCGTCGGCAGTCCGGCGCTCGTTCCCGGCACCTTGATCATCAGGTTGGGCCGGTCGACGCGGTCCCAGAACCGGCGTGCCTGCTCGATGGTCGCTGCCGTGTCGTGCGCGAGGTGCGGTGACACCTCGAGGCTGACGTAGCCGTCAGCCCCGCCGGTACGGTCATAGACGGAACGCAGCAGGTCCGCCGCCCGGCGCACGTCGTCGATAACGAGGTGCTCGTAGATGGCTTCGGGGCCGGCCCCGGACCGCGCCTGCCCGGCGATGTCGTCCAGATACTGGTCCGTGCTTTCGACCGCCTGCGCAAAGATGGCCGGGTTGGTGGTCAACCCGCTCACGCCATCCCGCCGGATCAGGGTCTGCAACGTGCCGTCGTCGAGCCATTCGCGGCGCAGATCGTCCAGCCAGACGCTCTGCCCCAGTGCTTCGAGCCGGCGCAGCGGGTTCGTCACGACACCACCTCCGAATTCCGTTCCGTCTTCGCGCCGGCTTGCCCTTCCCGCAGCACCTCCACCGTAGCACGGCCGCCGTCCTCGAAAGTGACGCGCTGCCGCAGCAGGCCGAAGCCAGGGCGCACCCATTCGACACTCCGGAACTGCCAGCGACGCACCGCGACGCCGAACCAGTAGGCAGTCGCATCCACATCGCTCTCGATCACGTAGCCGCTGCCATCGACAGCGGTCTGGTCGGCACGTACCCGCCTGTCGACCAGTCTCACCACGATGCGCTTGCGGAACCGGGACGCCATACCCTCGCCCGTGCGCAACCGCAGCACCACGTCGTCGAGCACGGTTCCGGGAGACGCCTGCCCGGGGTAGCGGACCGCGGCACCCTCCACGGCAAACCGCCAGCCGTCCCGCGGCTCCGACGATTCGGGTCGACTCCCCGTCGCGAAGACGTTCATCAGCATGTCCGTGGCCCCTGGCTCACAGATCCAGCGAAAGCGGGACGCCGGCGACCAGTCGCCGCCCGGCGATCGCGAGGTCAGCTCGACCTGGACGGCCACGCGGCCATCCTCCAGTCGCCGCAGCGCGCCCACTCCCAGGCGGGACACCTCGACGATGTCTCCGCGGGCATCTTGGACCGTCCGCAGATAGACGCGGCCCGCGACCGCCTCCATCAGCGTGCTCGGGGCCTGCCCGGGGCCGGCGGCGCAAGCGGCCCAGCCGATCACCAGCAACGGCCCTGCGAGGCCCGACTTCCCCCAGGGTCCGGACGTCATGCTCCGATCTCCGGCTGCGCGGGCGCCGGCGCGTCGCCCGGCCAGCGCCACTCGCGCACTTCGGGGAGATCCTCGCCATGCTCGACGATGTACTGAGCATGCTCGATCAGCTTGTCGCGAACGAACTGCTTCAGATACCCCGCTGCGTGCGCCATTGCGGGCACGCGGTCGACCACGTCACCCACCAGATGATAGCGATCCAGGTCGTTGCGCACGGTCATGTCAAAGGGCGTGGTGGTAGAGCCTTCTTCCTTGTAGCCGCGCACATGCAGATTGCGATGATTGGTGCGGCGATAGGTGAGACGGTGGATCAGCCACGGATAACCATGGTAGGCAAAGATGATCGGCCGGTCCGTGGTGAACAGAGCATCGAAGTCCCGATCCGGCAGTCCATGCGGATGCTCCTCGCTCGGCTGCAGGGTCATCAGATCCACGACGTTCACCACGCGAATCTTGAGATCCGGCAGGTGTTCCCGGAGGAGCGAAACGGCCGCGAGAGTCTCGAGCGTCGGAACGTCACCCGCGCACGCCATGACGACGTCCGGCACGCTGCCCTGGTCATTGCTGGCCCAGCTCCAGATCCCGATGCCGGCGCTGCAGTGCTTGAGCGCCGAGTCGATGTCGAGCCACTGGGTCTGCGGCTGCTTGCCGGCGACGATCACGTTGACCCGATCCCGGGAGCGCAGACAGCCGTCCGCCACACACAGCAGCGTGTTGGCATCTGGCGGCAGATACACCCGGATGACATCTGCCTTTTTGTTGACTACGTGATCGATGAAACCGGGATCCTGATGGGAGAAACCGTTGTGATCCTGACGCCAGACGTGGGAGGTCAGCAGATAGTTGAGAGAGGCCACGGGACGACGCCAGGAAACCTCCGGCACGGCGACCTTCAGCCATTTGGCATGCTGATTGAACATCGAGTCGACGATGTGAATGAACGCCTCGTAGCAGGAGAACAGGCCGTGCCGGCCGGTGAGTAGATAGCCTTCCAGCCAGCCCTGGCAGACATGCTCGCTCAGGATCTCCATCACCCGGCCATCGGGAGACAGGTGATCGTCATCCGGCGACGACTCCGCCACCCAAGCTCGATCGGTAACCTCGAACAACGCCGACAAGCGGTTCGATGCCGTCTCGTCGGGCCCGAATACCCTGAAGTTGCGATGCCCGGCGTTGCGCTCCATCACGTCGCGCAGCATGCGGCCGAGCACGCGCGTGGCTTCCGCCGTCACCGTGCCCGGTGCGGGAACTTCCACGGCATACGGCCGACAGCCGGGCAGCAGCAGGTTCTTGAGCAGCACTCCGCCATTCGCGTGAGGATTCATGCCCATGCGCCGAGTGCCGCTCGGGACGAGCGCGGTTACCAGAGCCGTCGGAGCCCCGGCCTCGTCGAACAGTTCGTCCGGACGATAGCTCTTCAGCCAGGCCTCGAGCTGGGCGAGGTGTTCAGGGTTCTCGGCCAAGCCCGCCAAGGGCACCTGGTGAGCGCGCCACGTTCCTTCGCTCCGTTGTCCGTCCACCTCACGCGGGCCGGTCCAGCCCTTCGGGCTCACCAGCACGATCATCGGCCAGTGGGGCCGCTCGGTGCGCTCGGTGTGAGCGGATTCTCGCGCCCGCTCCTGAACGGCTCGAATCTCCTCGAGGACCCGGTCCAGCGTCGCCGCCATGGCCCGGTGCATGGTGTCGGGCTCCGAGCCTTCGACGAAGTGCGGCTGATAGCCGTACCCGATGAGCAGGCTCTCGAGCTCGCTGCGGGGAATCCGGGCCAGCACTGTCGGATTGGCGATCTTGTAGCCGTTGAGGTGCAGAATCGGCAGCACGGCGCCATCGCTCACCGGATTCAGGAACTTGTTCGAGTGCCAGGCCGCCGCCAGCGGACCCGTCTCCGCCTCACCGTCGCCGATCACGCAGGCCGCGATCAAGCTGGGATTGTCCAGGACGGCGCCGAAGGCGTGAGCGAGTGAATAGCCGAGCTCGCCGCCCTCGTGAATGGAGCCCGGCGTCTGTGGCGCCACATGGCTCGGCACGCCACCCGGAAAGGAAAACTGCTTGAACAGGCGCCGCATGCCGTCGGCGTTCCGGCCTACCTCGGGATACAACTCGCTGTAGCTGCCTTCCAGCCAGGTGTTCGCGACCATGGCCGGCCCCCCATGTCCGGGGCCCGCTACGTAGATCACATCGAGATCGTCGCGGCGGATGACGCGATTGAGGTGCGCGTAGATGAAATTCAGTCCGGGCGTGGTACCCCAGTGACCGAGCAGGCGCGGCTTGACGTGCTCGACCTGCAAAGACTCGCGCAGCAGCGGGTTGGCAAGCAGATAAATCTGACCGACCGACAGGTAGTTGGCGGCGCGCCAGTGCGCATCCAGGGCCAAGAGCTCGTCTGCACCCAGGGTCACTTCGGACACGTCATTGCTCCACATTGCTCCACGGAAATGGCTCCACGGAAAGCTCCACGGAAGTGGCTTTGCACCAGCTTACAACCTGTCAGCCAGATGCAGGTCAATGCTCTCGGTCTTCAGGGTTGACACGGCGACGCGCGTTTCCAGCGTGCCGCGGGGCGGGCCGTCCGCTGCGGCCGGCGCGGCGGCTAAAACCGATACCGGGCCGACACAGTCATCACCAGCACGTCGTGCTCTGGCTCGCTTCGACCCAGGGTAAGGAATCCTGGCACCGTATCGACGCCTACCTCGTCGAGCTGCCAGGCATTGCGGCGCAGCGTCTCGTAAGTCAGCCCCAGAACGAGGCTGAAGGCATCCGCCAGCCGATAGTCGGCACCGAGACGGGCCGTGTAGCGCTCGTCCTCGATTTCCGGTAGGGGCGAGGCAAGGCCCGGCAGATCCACCGAATTGTCGCTCTCGGCATCGGAGTATGTCAGATCGATCTCCAGGTCGAGGCGATCGATAAGATCGACGAATCGCACCCCGAACCCCACGGTAGCGTAGTCGTCATCGGCCTCGCCACGCCAGTCCGGCGGGCCGAATACCTGACTGTTGCGCTGATCCGTGCGGTCGACGCTGCGCAGCGCGTATCCGAACGCATCGACGTGTTCGCCAATCGTGGCGGAGCCTTCGATGCCGTAGCCCTGTTTCCAGCGTCTGGTGCGGCCGATGCGGGTCTGATCGTAGTCGCTGCGCGCGGACTGTCCCGTCACCGTGATCTCGGCCCAGGGCGCCGGGAACACGGTCAGCGTGACGCGCACCGACTGCTCGTCCCGGTCGGCCACGTCGAACCAACGCATGAGCGGGTTCTGCGGCGTACCGCCGGCCGCCACGGGTTCAACGCCGGAAGCGTCCCGATCGGCGTGCTTCAGTTCGAGCTTCAGCTCGCCAAAGCCCAGCCTCGAGCGCATCTCCCCCCAGATACGATACTCGTCGGTGCTCGGATCCGCCCCATAGTCCCGATCGTAGCGCTCGTACGCCACGCCGCCGGCGAGCCGCCAGGCGGAATCGAACCGATATCGCACACTGCCGGAGAGGGTGTGCCGCGTCCAACTCAGCGGCTGGTTGCGCACGACGCCGGCGGTGAAGGTGTCCGTCACCACCTGGGTGAAGGCATCGATCTCGGTATCGTTGTCACGCACCTCCGCGCGATAGTCCAGACTTGTCGTGAGGCCGGCGACCGGCGGGTCGTAGCGCAGCCGCGCGTCGACGGAAAGCACCGTCGCCTCGGCCTCCGCCGACCGGCGAGGCAGCGGCGCGAGAAGTGCAGCGTTGGCCGTCGGTTCCAGCAGATCGTCGTCCTGATACTGGTAGCCGATGCTCGCGGTTCCGGAGAGGTGAAACCGGCTCGCCAGCCTGCCCGACCCGGACAGGGAAAGTCGGTGGAACTGGTTGTCCGGCGCCAGCGCCAGCGTGCCTCGGTCGGCTCCGGGGGCGACGGCCGAGAAGGGATTCTCCCAGGTCAGCGCATCGTGCTCGTTGCGGAACAGGGAGCCGTAATAGGCAGCTTCCACATGCCATGCGTCGCGCTCGTACCGCACACCGGCGTCCACCGCATGGGAGCGGTAATCCGCCGGCGCCAGCAGCTCCGCGGAATCGACCAGGAACGCGGCCCCCGCGACCCGTTCGCCGTCGCGGCGCTCGTGGCGATAGCCGACGTAGTAGCTCCAGTGCTCGGCATCCTCGAGCCTGACACCGAGACCGGTCCGGTGGCGCCGGGATTCCACGTCGACGCTCGATAGGCTCGCTCGCAACTGCTCCATCCCATCGGCGGCAGTCGCGCGTACCCAGCCGCCAGGCAGCGTCAGGTCGCCACCGCCAATCCCCAGGAACGGCGTGAGCGAGTTGTCGAAGTCGTGATCGACCAGGCTGTCACGCAGGAAGCTGATCTCGTAGCGGCCCTGCTCACCGCCCTCCAGCGTCAACGACCGCGTTCCCAGGTCGAGATCGCGGGCGACCGCCTTCCAGTATCGGGCTGCCGTACCGTTCCAGGAAACCTCCGCTGCAGCATCCAGAAAGGCGCCTCGGCCGGTGAGCCCGTTGTGTTCACCGAACTTCACGGCATTCTCGTTCACGTACCCTGCCCCCGCCCGCACCGAACCCGATACCCCGGCGCCCGGATCAGGACAGAACCGGCATCGCCAACGGCTGGTGTCCACGTCCTGTGGGGGGGCTGCCAAAAGTGGCCCGCCGTACAGGACGACCCAGGTCAGCACCAGCGCGACGAGAGCGATTCGGTTCATCAGGCGGCACCCCCTCAACGCAGCAGATTGGCACCCGACGGATGGTTGGAGCCGTGCACCCGGGCGTGACAGTTGACACAGCTTCCGCCCAGCAGGAACGGCGACGGCCGCTCACCCGGCAGGCTGCGGCCCGTGCGGGCGATACTGGGATGCCCGGCCCGCGAGTGACAGTCCTGGCACAGCAGCGGCGGCGCTTTCGCGAGCAACCCTCGATGCACCGAGCCGTGTGAGCGATGACACAGCGAGCAATCCTCCGCAGCCGGCACGTGCTCCCAGAGGTATGGCCCGCGCAGTTCCTCGTGGCAGCGTTGGCAGGTGGCGTTCAGGGTTGGTTCCGTGAGCAATCCGGGCGCCGCCGCCCGATGTACCGAGTGGCACTCGGCACAGGCCATCTCCCCCTCACGTACCGGATGGTGGTAAGCGCGCTGCAGTTCGGCACGTACCATCAAATGACAGCCGTAGCAGGCTTCGGCCTGCTCGGCAGCGGATGCCAGCATGGGATCTTCCCGGGCGTGGGACCTGTGACAATCGGCGCACGCCTGTGTCTGCGCATCGTGGGCGCTGCCATGCCAGCCGCCACTCATGTCCGCTCGGTGGCAGTCGAGGCACACGCCATTCTGCAGCGCCAGCGGAAACGGCTGGTCGCTGCCGAAATTCAGGATCGGCGGCCGTGCCTGGCCCGGCCGGAGGCGTCCCGCGTGATGCGCGCCCGGACCATGACAGCCCTCGCATTGCAGTTGCGCGAACGGCGTGTCCGGATCGTCCCGCACGGCGTGCCGAGTGGCAAAAAACGACAGCACGTCCGGGCTATCGTGGCAACGCAGGCAGGTGTCCGCGCCCTCCCGGCTGTATTCGGAGGGCGCGAGTGGGGTCTCGGCTGCGGCTGCCGCCGCCGGATCGCTCGCCGTCAGTAGCGTCAGCACGGCCGCCAGCCACCACCCACAGAGGAACGCGCGTCCGAACCACATGGCGCGCCGCCTATCGGGCCTCGGCCAGGCCGTGCACGACGTTCACGTCGGCAATGCGGCCGGCACCATGACAGACCTCGCAGCTCTCGATGACGGTGCCGGCATCGACGTCTCCCTGCAGCACTACGAAGCCCGACGTACCGGTGCCAGAAGCATCCGTTCCAGGCATCTCCAGGCTGAATCCGGCGCCATTGTCCAGCATGTGGGCCCTTGCCTGCAGAGTGTCGTGACAGGCCGAGCAGACGGCCGCCGTCGCCGTCAGGTTGCCGTCGTCGCGCGGATCCCCCGCCGAGCCATCCGCTGGGACGAAATCGCTGGTACCGAACGGGCTGGCCGTGCCCACGGTGGCCTGGGTATCGATGGTGGTGGCGAGCACGGAACTGGCAAGCGGCACGGCCTGAGAGCCGTCGACGTGGCAGGCTTCGCAATCGCTGGCCGCGGCAGGATAGGCCACCTCGCTGAAGTCATGCGGCGTATTGCGAAAACCATACACCTGGAACGGCCGTGTGCGCGGCGCGGCGCCGTGAATCGCGTGAATCATGCGCTTGAAGTCGATGGCGCGCTCCTCGAGCCCGTCCACGGCCGCCGCGTTGACGCCGTCTTCCGCAGCGTCCGGATCGGCGGGCCGCTGAGCAAGATCCGTGGCGTTGGCGTTGTGGCACAACACGCAAAGCTGTATCTCGTCCGTGCGGTTGTTGCCGTGGAAGGCCAGACCGTCGTTCTCGCCATGGCAGCTCCGGCATTTCGCCACGTCCACCACGGTCCGCCGCAGCTCGGGTTCGGCGTCGGTCACGGCGAAGAACTCGACGGCGCCCGTCACCGGCACCTGGTCGTCGTAGTCTCCGTCTGCGTCGAAGTCCGCCGCGGGGTGCCCTTCGATCGCTACGGCACCAGAACCCTCCAGGCCGGCTGGAATGGTCAGCGGAAGCACGGCAGTAAAGGTGCCGTCGCCATTGTCGCTGACCATGCCCGGATCGAGGAGACTGAAGGTTGCCGGACGTGCGGGCGGGCCCCCGGCTACCGCGCGGACATCCGGATCGAAGTTCGTGTAGTCGCTCGTGGGCCAGCCGAGATCCACGTTCAGGCTGGCACCACCGCCGGTGAATGCCGGGTCGCCGAGCACGTCGTAAGGTGCATTGCTGCGGGTCGGATCGGTGACGGAAAACCTGACCGAAGGCGTCTCGCCGGGGCCGGTGTTCATGACCTCGAGAATGTTGTAAGCGAAGCGCCGGGCAGCCTCGCTGGCGGGCATCCGGTGAGCGGCTTCCACGCTGCCGGCGATACGGTTCTCTGCATGACAGACCGTGCACTCGCTGTTGTCAAAGACCACGCCGCCGGCATGGTTCTCGCCGGTCTCGAACGACACGTCGTCATGACAGGAACCGCAGGCCGCGACGCTCGGCTGGCCGGCGAAGTTGCCGGCCTGCGGTGTTTGCGGATCGGCCGGATCGTGGCACTTGACGCAGTTCCTCACGTCCTGGGGATAACCGATGTTCGAGAAGTCGTGCTTCACGTCCCGGAACCCGTAGAGGGCGTACTCGCCGCCCTGCACCACGCTCGGCAGGTCGCGGCCGCGGTGGATCTTGTGAATCATCACCCGGAAGTCCACGGTATTGCCGCTGTTGGCATCCGCACTACCCGGGTTGTGGCAGGTGACGCACAGGCGCACGTCGTTGCGCGGGCCGCCGTGGGTGGCCAGGCCCCGATGGCATTCGTTGCAGGATTCCGTGGCGACCACTTCGTGGCCGGCGATGCCCGAGTTGACACCGCTGGACGGCTGCCAGGTGAAGACGGCGTTGTCCGGGACAGGTAGCTCGGCAGAGCGGACGGCAAGCGCCACCCGATGCGTCAGCTCCGGCTGGAACGTCACGCTGACCGGATCCGTGATGGTCGTGATGTCGTTGCCGAAGGAATAGGTATATGTACCGTCGCCGTGATCGGTGAGCTCGCCACCGCTGTCCGTGACGGCCTGGATCGCCGGCTCGGTGCCGGGTCCGACACCCGGCTGTTCAACCGTATTGAGGTAACTCTGCCAGCGATCGCTGTCCCCTTCCGTGCCGGGAACGAGCTTGGCGATGGTGAATTCCAGTGTGTCGGCAGGCAGTCCGGCGAAGGGCACACCGTCCTGGTCGTTCACCCAGAATTCCACGACGGGCCGGCCGTCTATCCGCGCGTCGACGACGTTCACTTCAAGCGCAGTCACCTCGCCGCGACGAACCACGATCTGGCCGGGATCTCCCGGCGGACCGGACGGCCCTGGCGGGCCGCGATCGCCATCACCACCGCAGCCGCCGACGGTCAAGGCAACGACCACAGCGCCTACGGTGCGCGTCAGCATCAACGAACATCCGAACGGGGCCATGATGCTTCCTCCCCTTCCAAACTGGAGTCGCGGCCCGTATAACCGCTAGGCGACGGGCCTGGCCATGTATTTCGAATCGGGCCTACGAGCCAGTCTGCGCGCCCAGATCGGCCGGCGTGAGTCCATCCGGCACCTCGTGAGCAACGCCGAAGTGGCAATCGATGCAAGTATCGCCGAACCGCTCCCTCCACTCCGGGGAATGCTTCTTGGCAGCGGAGCGCTCTTGCATGTCCAGCGCCATGGCATCATAGCTGTGGCACCCGCGGCACTCCCGGGAGTCGGAGGCGCGCATCTGCGCCCAGACCCTCATGGCCATTGCCGATCGTCGTGCTTCGAACTTCTCACGCGTGTCTATGACACCCAGAAAATGGCCGGGCAACTCTTTGAGGGTGGCTTGCACCTTGCGCACGAGCTTCGGCCCGAGGGCCGCGGGAACATGGCAGTCGGCACACACGGCGCGAACGCCCTTGACGTTCCGGTAGTGAGCGCTGCGCTGGTATTCCGGGTACACGAACGTCGCCATCTCGTGACACGACGTACAGAACGTCAGCGAATTGCTGGCCTCGAGGGACGCATGAAAGCCGATCCAGGCGACCACGCCGAGGGCGAAGGCGATCAGCGCGCCGACGGGCAGGCCCAGAAGCAAGCGACGCCGTCGCCACAGCCGAGATCCGCCTGTGCCCGTCACTCGACCGGCGCCCGCGTGACGTAGAACTCCACCAGGGCCTCCACATCCCGATCGTCAAGCTGCTCGACCGTCGGCGCCATCTTTTCGGGCTGCCAACGCTCGCCGGCTCGGAACTGCCGGAACGACTGCTGCAGATAGCCGCGCCATTGACCGGCCAGAATGCCGGCATCGTCGAACGCCAGCCCCCCACCTTCGCTGTGACATTTGGCGCAGAGCCGCTCGTGGAGTTCTTCACCCTGCTCCGCAAGCTGCCGGTCAGCCTGCTGATCGGGGACGATGAACACCTGCTCGGCAAAGTAGTCGGCAATCGCAGCGATCTGCGTGGCGTCGAGACCGTCCACCGCCTCGCACATGTCACCGACCAGGCCCCGTTCTGGGCCAGCCGGGTATTCCACTTCACCACAAGGGCGGTAACCGTCCTGGTAGGCATGAAGCTGAGCGTCGAGATAGAAGGCGGACATGCCGCCGATCACGGGTATGTCTTTCCACGCGCTGGCTCCGCCGCGCCCGTGGCAGCTCTCGCAGTCGTCTATGATCGCAGCGATGTCCTGGGCGGACGCGACCACACTTGCGGGTGCAATTGCTGCCGTCACCAGCAGCAGCAGAAACTCTTTCCCCATTCTCCCCATTGCTGCAATGGCTCCTGCCCTCCCGGCCAATCCACACACATGCTGCAACATGTGTCCCGCGCACGGGTCAAGCCCTGTGGGCCTACCGACACAATGCCGGGTCAGCCTCTACTGGCGATGCGTGCGCCGTCTTGCTCGCGCACGGCGTACGTATATGCCGGCGAGCGCTAGAACGATCAGCAACACCACGCCGCTGGTCAAAGTCAGAACCTGCGCGTCCATCTATCCTCCTGTCTGTCCTCCCGTCGCGAAACCGGTTTCCCGGCGCGGTACGAACATGGGGACCCGCGCCCGATACTCGCGGTACTGGTCACCGAACTCCGCCACCATGTCCCGTTCTTCCTTGCGGGCCAGCACGGTGTAGGCAACGACGATGACCGGAAACGCAACCACCGATACGATCGTCGGCCAGTGCACGATGCCTTCACCGAACACGATCAGGAACAATCCGGTGTATTGCGGATGCCGCATGCGGGCATACACCCCATCCGTCACCAGGCGATGCTCGTGCCTCGCCCGGTGCACGCGGCGCCAGCCGTCGGCCACCAGCGTCGCGCCCACGAACAGAATCGCATAGCCGAGAAACATGGCGACAAGATGGGCCGCGGGGGTGCCGAAAAGCTGCGCCCAGAGGTTTCCGCCCTCCGCCCAGCGAACGTCGAGACCAAAAAAACGCGCGAGAAAGTAAATGGTCAGGGGAAACCCGTACATCTCGGCATAGAAGGCGATGACGAACGCCTGCACGACCCCCGCCCGGCTCCACTCCTTCCAGGACTGAGGTGCCAGGTATCGATAGAGCAGCCACGAAACGACGGCAATGACGATTGCCGCGAGCCCCCACATTCCCACATGCATCAACCACCCCCGAGCGTTCCAAACATTGGTGGACGATGGCTACGTTAAGACCTGTATCCCGCACACAGGTCAATACCGGGGCTTCCCGGAGCCGCACCGCGGGTTGGTCGGAGGATGGCCGCGACGCCATCGCGCGGATCTCGGTCGCGACCAAACCCGCCGCGCCGATCGCCTTCTCACTGAGTCGATTGCGTGATCGAAGTAGCCATCGGCCTGTGGACCGGATCGATCGCAAACGTTTCCCCGAGGGGTGAGGCAACGGTCCGGCGTGTAGATCGACGGGCTGCCGACGCTGATCTGATCGGCGTGCGAGCGCAGTCAGAACCCCTCGGTGCAACACTATGCCTGCCCGGGTCCTGTCGCTCGTGACCTTCGGACCTTCGAGCCGCCCAGGCCCACGCGCGCCGGTAGACGCTCTACCCTACTCCGTGGTACACGTTCGCCGGACCGTACTGTGGAATTTCCCGTGAACAGATTCTGGCTTCCAACCGCCGTCGCGTTGATCGTGGCTGGGCTGTCCTACGGCGTGTTCGAGGCGACTCGACCGTCGCCCGTGCCCGACGGTTTTCTGTACGGCAACGGTCACGTCGAGGGCACGGAGGTTCGGGTGTCCTCAGAGGTTCCCGGCAGAGTCGTCGAGCACCGGCTCGAGGAGGGCAACCAGGTCCTTCGCGGCGACACGGTGGTCGTGATCGAATCGCAGTCCAGCATCGACCTGCTACAGGCCGCACAGGCCGAGCTCACCGCGCTCCAACAGTCGCGCGGCTCCCTGGAGTCCCAGCGTGAGCTCTGGGAGCATCACGCTGAGACGGCGGCCCGCCAGCGCGCCCGTGTCCGTGATCTGCGGGCGTCGGCCCTGGCGAGCGACAGCGACGTAGACCAGGCCGAGAACGCTCTGGAGGAAGCCCGGCAGCAGGCCCGCGCCCTGAAGGCCCAGAGCGCGGCCCTGCAGGAGCAGATCGCGGCCGCCAAGGCCCGCGTCGGGTTGGCCGAAACCCGCCTCTCCAACCATGACATCGAGGCTCCGGCCGACGGAACCGTTCTCATCCGGGCGATAGAAGTCGGCGAGGTCGTGCAGCCGGGCGCGCCGCTGGCACTCATCGTCGATCTCGACCGCCTCGAGTTGAAGGTGTACGTTCCAGAGCGCTATATCGGGAAGATCCGTCTCGGCAATCCGGCCAGGATCGCCGTCAACGCCTTCCCCGATAGATTCTTCGATGCCCAGGTCAGCCGAGTGGACGACTACGCCCAGTTCACCCCGCGCGACATCCACGTTCCCGAGGAGCGTACCCGGATGGTCTACGGCGTTACGCTGGCACTGGAGGACAGCGGCGGACGTCTCAAGCCTGGAATGCCGGCGGACGCTTGGATACGCTGGGACGACGCGAAGAGTTGGGCGTCATGCTGTCCTGCACCGTAGCCCGTCCGTGGCCGAGACCGAATCCCCCATGATCGACCTCCGGCGCGCAGGGCGCCGCTATGGTGAGCACTGGGCCGTGCGCGATATCGACTTGACGATTCAACGCGGGGAGATGTTCGGCATCGTCGGAACAGATGGCGCCGGCAAGACCACACTGCTGCAACTCTGTGCCGCATTGCTCGACCCGACGGAGGGCCGTTGCACGGTGCTCGGCTACGACACGGTCCGCGAATCAAAGGCCGTCACGTCGCGCATCGGCTACATGTCCCAGGGCTTCACACTGTACGACCGGCTCAGCGTGGCCGAGAACCTGCGTTTTTCCGCCGGGCTGCGAAACCTGTCGGCGCGGGAATTCACCGACCGCAGCCAGCGGCTGCTCGACATGGCGGGCCTGAGGGAGTTCGAGTCCCGCCTCGCCGGAAAGCTGTCTGGCGGCATGCGGAAGAAACTCGCTCTGTGTCTGAATCTTATTCACGAACCCGACCTGCTCATTCTCGACGAGCCGGGGCTCGGCGTGGACCCGCTATCCAGGCGGGAACTGTGGCGTATGCTGGAGGCATTCCGCGAGCGGGGTGTCACGGTGGTCGTCGCGAGCTCGTACATGGACGAGGCAGAACGCTGTGACCGGGTGCTGCTCCTGCAGATGGGCCATCCGATCGGCACCGACCGCCCGGAAGCACTACGCCTAGCCGTAGCTGGACGTGTTTACGAGATCGTCACCAATGACCCGACGAGAGTTGCGGGAGAACTGTCGAGCCGCTACTCCGCGCAAGGAATCCAGGTGCTGCCGGATCGCGTACGATTCCAGCACGGCTCGACGGAAGCACCAGGGCCCGACCCGCGACTGGATTCGATGGGAGCACGTACGGCAGACGCGACCCTGGAAGATCTCTTCGTTTTCCACAGCAATGAACACGCGGAACCATTTGCTGCATGGGGCGAGTTACCGAACGTCGAGACGCCTGGCGCCATCGAGGCCGACGATGTCAGCGTCACGTTCGGAGGGTTCAGAGCGGTGGATCATGTGTCGCTCGTAGCGGAGCCCGGCACCCTGCTCGCTCTGCTCGGCCCGAACGGCGCCGGCAAGACCACGCTGATCCGCGCACTCTGCGGACTGCAGCCGATCAGCAGCGGCGAAGCCAGGATTGCCGGCACGCCCGTCACGACGGCAGCCACGTCGGTCCGACAACGAATCGGCTACATGTCGCAGCGTTTCTCTCTCTACCCGGACCTCACGGTCGGTGAGAATATGGAATTCTTCGCCGCTGCCTACGGACTGACCGGCTCCGCGTCCGAGTCAGCGATCTTCCGGGCACGAGCGCTGACCGGGCTCGAACCCGTTGCGCCTGGAACGCGGGTAGAAGCGATGTCCGGAGCCACCCGTCAGCGCTTGGCGCTAGCCTGCAGCGTGCTGCACGAGCCGGCGGTCTTGTTTCTCGACGAGCCGACCTCCGGCGTGGACCCGTTGTCCCGATTCCGCTTCTGGCAGCTCATTCGCGCTCTCGCTTCGGCAGGAATGGTCATCGTCGTGACGACCCACTACCTCGAAGAGGCAAGATACTGCGATCGCATCGGTCTGATGGACCGCGGCCGGCTGATCGCCCTCGGATCGCTGCCGGAATTGCGACGCCAGACGGCAAGCGGCGATACTGACTCCGTCGAGACCGTGTTCCTCAACGCCTTGCGCCGCCCGGGTGTGGCGCCGTCATGAAGCCTGCTCGAGTCATCACACTCATCGGCAAGGAAGGCCGGGAACTGATCCGAGATCCGATCACTCTCGGCCTGTGTGCCGTCATGCCGCTGATCATGCTGTTTCTGTTCGGCTACGCGGTAAACCTGGATGTGGAAAACGTGGCCATGGGGGTCTACGACGAGGACCGCACGCCCGCCAGCCGAGATCTGACCGAACGCTTCGCCGCCACCGACTACTTCGACCTGCGACGAACCTTCGGGTCACTCGGCGAGCTGGAGAAGGCCATGCAGCAGGGCGAGATCAGGCTGGCACTGATCGTGCCGAGAAACTTCCACCGCCACCTGCTCGAAGGGGCGCCTGCCCCCACGCAGATTCTGGTCGATGGCAGCTATCCGGCGATCGCGGCCCTCGCTGGCGCCTACGCGGAAGCCATCGTCAGCGCTTTTCCGCGGCCGCGGCCAAGTGCAATCCAGCCCCAGGTTCGGGTCTGGTACAACCCATCGATGCGCAGCAGTCATTACATCGTTCCCGGCTTGTTCGCAGTGATCCTCATGGCTTTTCCGCCGCTTCTGACAGCGCTCGCCATCGTTCGGGAGAAGGAGACAGGAACCATCTCTCAGATCTTTGCCTCCCCGGCCACCTCTGCCGAATTCGTTGCCGGCAAGCTCGTTCCCTACGGCGTGGTCGCATTCTTCGAGATCGTGATGGTGGTCGCCATCGGCACCCTGTGGTTCGACGTCCCGTTCAGAGGCAGCGTGCTGCTCTTCCTCGCGGCGGCTATGATCTATGTCCTCACCACAGTTGCAATCGGCCTGCTGGTCTCTGCAGTGACGAGCACGCAGCTTTCAGCCATGTTGCTCGCGCTGGTTGTGACGCTCATGCCCTCGTTTCTGTTCTCCGGCTTTCTTTTCCCGGTATTCACGATGCCGCTGGCACTGCAGATCTACAGCCAGCTCTTCCCAGCGACGTACTTCACCGAGATTTCTCGAGGAATCGTGTTGAAAGGAGCCGGCATCGACTCGCTTGCGCTGCCGGTGTCGCTGCTCTTCCTCTATACCTTGGTGATCTTCGCGATCGCGACACGGCGATTGCGACAGAAGGTCGCATGAGCTTCGTTCGCCTCGTCGGCCTGCTGCGCAAGGAAGCCGTGCAGTTCCTGCGAGACCGCCTGGTCTTGGCCCTCGTGCTTTGGCTCTACACCGTGGAGGCAGTGCTGTGTACTTATGCCCTCAGCTTCGAGGTCGAAAACCTCCCGGTGGCCGTCGTCGACCAGGATCGGAGCCTGTCCAGCCGAAAGCTCATCGATCTGTTCACCCTCAGCGACGCCTTCGAGCTCGCAGACCACGCGGCCAGCCCACGTGAAGCAGCCACCTGGCTGGAGAGCGGCCGTGTAAACATGGTCATGATCGTACCCGGCGGTTTCGGAAGGGCTTATCACACTGCCACGCTGCCGGCGATCCAGTTTCTGTTCGACGGCACGAATTCCAATACCGCCGCGAACGCGAGACTCTACGCGATGGAGCTGCTGCGTCGTTTCGAGCTCGAGCACCCGTCGCTGTCTGCCGGACCGGTCCCGCACCAGGCCGAGCCGATCATCCGAACCTGGTACAACCCGGACCAGACAACCTCTGCCTTCATGGTGTTGTCGATGATCGCACTGGCCGGGATGATGGTGGGCGTCATCCACCCCGCAGCTTCGATCGTACGCGAACGCGAGCGGGGTACCATCGAGCAGCTGCTGGTGACCCCGATCCGGCTGGTCGAGTTGTTCACGGCAAAGACGGCGCCAACGTTGCTCATGGGCACGCTGGCACTGTTTCCCAGCCTGCTCATCGTCGCCTGGTTCGACGTGCCGCTCCGGGGAAGTTTCGCGCTGTTCATGGTCTTGACCGCGCTGTTCCTGCTGAGCGCCATCGGACTGGGCGTCATGATCGCGGCGGTGAGTCAGACGCTGCAGCAGGCGCTGTTGCTCGCCTTTTTCGGATTGTTCCCGATCATGTTTCTGTCCGGCACCCTGACACCGGTGGAGTCCATGCCCAGCGTGCTGCAGACCCTGTCTCTGGCCAGTCCGCTGCGCTACTACATGGACATCATCCTCTCCGTCTTTTTGAAGGGCGCCGGCTGGGCCGAACTCTGGGACGAGGCTCTCGCACTTCTCGCCATCGGCACTGGGCTGTTCTGCCTGTCGGCCATGGTGTTCAAGAAGCGGGTGACATGAAGCACACCGCGACAACGCGATCGGACAGAAAGCATGCTGCCCTCGCCTCGAAGATTGACCTGTATGCTGGACACAGGTCTTAGCCTTCCGGGTCAGATTCCCAGACACTGGAACCCGCTTGGCATGCTCCTTACCACGACAACGGCAGATCTTCCACCGCCGACGGCCGCGCTGGCGGG